>Ga0214921_10001743_pt1 | contig 36596 bp, 40 predicted proteins | sample LL1505_MetaG_FD_177992 | JGI IMG/M metagenome (GOLD analysis project Ga0214921, IMG submission 177992) | Freshwater microbial communities from Lake Lanier, Atlanta, Georgia, United States - LL-1505 | ecosystem: Environmental > Aquatic > Freshwater > Lake | place: USA: Georgia | collected... | reverse complement strand
TTCTTTAAAGATTCTTTTTCTCCAAGCAAAGATCCTTTTGTTTGTTGACGATGTCTCTGATATTCATCTACTGTTTTAAATTTAGGTCTTTCACTAAATAATTTTTCTTGATCTAATCCAATTATACTATTGGTATGAGCATCCTTTACATCATAATATTTATTCATTTCAGATAAAGAAGCTCCTTCAATATCTATTTTTACTAATGCATTTTTTTCAATTAATTTTTTACGAGATCCCTCTAAATCATCCTTATCATATGTTTCGTCACTTTTTAACCATTCTGCATGACCATCGTCATCCTTCAAATATATATTTTCAAACATTTCATTAAAATGCTTCAAATATTTTTCTTTGTCTTTTACGGGATGTATATTATTTTTTTCAATAAATGTTTTAAATGACATATCAATATCAATATCTTTTTTCAAATTATCCTCATTTGTCTCGTGATGTATATAGGAATAAATTTTAATAAGTTTTTCATATATACCTCTAAATTTCATATAATGTGATGTAGTGTCTATTTTATTTTTATCAGGATGTAATAGTAATAATTTTTTTTTTGCAACCTTCAACTTATCTATGGTTAAAGGCGGATTAATATCATATAATTGCATCATTTCTTCAAATGTTAAATCATCTGATTCTTTTTTTCTTTCCATCTTATAATATTAAGATATATTTCTCCTGTAAAAATTTACGACATCTTGTGTGGATGCACCTGTAACTGAATCTGATGGTGCATAAAAGGAATCTTCATTATATTGAGATTTTTTATAACACATTATAACTGGTATGCCTCTTACCATTTTTTTTTGTTTCATAAAAGCATACAAATCGCTACAATGATCTACATCTAAATCAATATAAGTAAGTTTTTTTGTTGCTTTCATTACTTGTTCATTTAATGATTGAATCGTTGGTGCAATCATCTGACATGGTCTACACCATGTGGCTCCAAATTTAATAAATGTGTTTTCAGTAGGACTATTCTTTAAAAATGCCTTTAAATCTTCTCTGGTCTCAATTCTTATAGTTTCGAGGTTTATTTCGATTTTATCAGGTTTTATTTTATGTTCCATTTATTCACTGTATTGTCAAGTCTTTTTAAATCAATATAATTAAAATCAACATATCCTTCCCAAAAAAATTTACAAAAATCAAAATGAATTGGAAAATTTGTCTCTGATAATTGAATATATTCTTTATCAATTGATTTAATACATTTTGAATCAACTGGAATCAAATGATAATCATCATATGGCAATACATATAATAATTGACTAATAGATGATGGTAAAGGTGATTTATCTTGTTCTAGAAGTTCTTCATTAAAACATGGAATATATTTTATTAATGAACTAAATAGAGGTCCACAATGAAATTCATAACACATATAATTATTTTTACATGTTCCATTATAATAATTCCATGTCCATTCTAACATTTGTAAATAATTTTTACAAACATCTTTTTCACTATTATTAAACAAAAATGGATAATATTTATCCATGTGATTTGAAATATATATTTCTCTCTTCAAATCCTTTAATGCGACTGCATCTAATGATTCTTCTACAGTAAGCGGATGTGAATAAGATGCCATTTTTTTCTTCCATTCTATATTTACATGAATCATTTCGAATTCTTTACTTGCAATTTCAGAACATAATATATGAAATGTAGACCAATTTATTTTTTTATCCTGAGTTAAAGTTTTATCTAATACTTTATATGCATCCAATAAATATTGCACTCCATTATTTCTAATATTAATAGATGGAAAATGAGGTAAAAAATCATTTCCACACAAAAAACATAAAAAACAATAATCTTCAATTGATTTTTGCTTATCACATGTATTCAAAATCTCGTGAATTTGTTTACCCATTTCATCCATACTGAATAAATATTCCATTTGTGGATCAATGCCTTTTATGTAACTAAAATGCCTTGTCTCTCTGTACAAATAAATATTTTCATTATACTTCAAATGAAGTAAACTTAACATAATTAGGTCTGCGTCTAATCCATAAATAATGCTATTTCCAAAAATTGCATTATTACGAATATATTCGAAAATTTTTTGTTCACCTTCTCCACTTTGTTTTGATCCAGTAAATATAATATTTTTATTATCTTTGAATATAGAAGATAAATAATCATCTAATTCATTCATAAATTTCGTTCCAGGTGTAATTGCATTCGTATTCCATTTATTATTTTTTAAAATTTGTTTTGTAATATATGATTTATAACGACGTTGTTTTTGCTGTTTCATCTTTGCCAATGGAACTACACCATCAAATGCGATGAATGATGTATTTGGTTTTATTTTCTCTATAATAGATAGAATTTTATTGTATACATTTTTATATATTTCATCTACAATTACAGTATCATTTTCATGAATAACATCATATATAATAGAATTTGCATCCATAAATAAATAGTTTGATTTTATTCCAACTAATTTTTTAATAATTTTATGATTTTTTAATACATATGAAAAATAACTAGGTATTCCCATTTATAGGATATGTATTAATATTTTAATATTATTTTATTATATTATATGAGTCAACCAAGTCAACAAGGATCATTATCAGGACAAGCAACTGCAGAACAAGCAGCTCTAAATAGTACGAGAACATTTGGTGCATCTAGTGGTTTATTTGCAGCAATGGGAATGAGCTTTAATTTAACAGATGCGATATCGTTTTTGGCATTAATTTCACCATTTTTATTAGCATTTTTGATGGTAATGATATCTATTATAAATTCAAATGTAAAAGGATTAATTTATCTGTTAGGTCTTGTAATATTATTTGTAATTGTATATTTATTTCAAAATACGATCAAGGTTGAAATGGATCACACAAATCAGTTTTGTAATATTTTTCATATTTCTAAATACAATGTGCCATCATTCAATAGTGCCTTGTACATGTATACTATTATGTATATATTATTTCCAATGATTAATATGGGAATGATAAACTTCCCACTCATTATTATATTTTTATTATTATATGTAGCAGATACTGTGATCAAAATAAGAAATAAATGTTCATCCATGGTCGGTGTTATAATGGGAACTATTTTAGGAGTATTTTTTGGTATAACTTATTTTTTGGTTATTCGTGCTACAGGACAAACTGGATTATTGTATTATGATGATCTGGTATCGAATAAAATTGCTTGCACTAGACCAACAAAACAAAATTTCAAGTGTCAAGTATACAAAAATGGTCAATTAATTCAAAACATATAAATGTGCATAAGATTTAAAATAATTTCTAAGTTGTTGAGTAACCTGTTTTTTGTGAAAACTATATAACATCATAGTTGTTCCACTATTATTATTATAAGCTTGAATAAATGTATTTATAACATCTACTAAATTTGAATTTTTATATCTTTCTAAATGTGCAGAATATTCCATTTGAGGTTTTTTTAATTTTTCATTCACTTTATTATGAAATTGAAATATAAATACTCTTAATGACAATACATCTTGTATTCTGCTAAAATTACTTTTTTGAAGAATAGTTCTAGCATGTGATGCACAGTAAGGACATGGTAAATTTTCACATATAGATGAAATCATAGTTTTTAATTGTTCAATATTATTTGCGTCATCTTTTATTTTAAGAACAAGACAATGAAGCATCGTCCAAGTTGCAGGACCCCATACGGATTTTGACATAATAATATATAAAGACATACATTATAATTTCATAAATGAATTTAAAAACAGATATAACAAATATAAATTTAGATAAATTATGTTTAATTAGTAAAGAGCCAATTATAAATGAAATTTGTTTGCCATGTAATCATTCCTATGAGTATGAATATTTATATGAAGAAATAAAACAGCAAAAAAATAGACATAAAATTTATTTTAAATGTCCCTATTGTAGATCTATATATAATTCATGTATTCCATATTATGAAATAGATAATGTAGATAAATTGAAAAATATTAATATAGGACCCATTTTAAATTTACTTAATTGTAGTCAAAATAATTGTAAAAATCCTGCAAACCAATTTAAAAATGGACTGTTTTGTTGGAAACATTATACTAAAAGTATGATTGTGGTTGAATCATGTAAAGCAATTTGTTTAAACGGAAAACCTTGTAAAAATAAAAGAAAAAACGATATCTATTGTAATGTGCATAAAATAAAAGAACCTCAAAATGAAACTCTGAATAAAAATGATCAAATTGAAACAAAGATAATCAAACTTTAATTTAAATAGTTTATTGATATAATAACAAATGGATCCTAAAATAGATCAATCAGTTCTTATTCAAAAAATAAAAAAATGGTTAGACTATGAATCAAAAATATCGAATTTACAAAAAGAAATAAAAGAATTAAAAAAAAATAGAATAGTTGTCTCAAATGAATTGAAAACAATCATGAAAAATAAAGAGTTGGATTGTATTGATGTAAATAATGGAAAAATTTTATATACTACAACTACTGTTAAAAAAGGAATAAATAAAAAATATTTATCAGATGTTCTTAATAAATATTTTGATGATGATCATCGTGCAGAAGAAATATGCCAATTTATATTAGAGAACAGAGAATCACAAGTAAAAGAAAATATTAAATTAAAAAAAGATAAAAAGGGATAAATATATCATAAAATATATAATAATTATAATGAATAAACCTCAATATCATTCATCTTACTTTGATTCGAATCATATTGAATTGAACGAAATATCTCATACATCTGATACATTTGATAATGACAATTCAAGAATGTTTGATGCAGCAAAAGCTCCGCAGGAGTCAAATTCTAAGATTATATTTGAATATAGAAATTATTTAACTTCTGAAAAAATGAATAAAAAAACAAATTTATTATTATATGTAATAGAAAAAGGAGACAATCCGTACATTTATTATCTTATGAACAAAATAAATGATATGATTATACTACCTACTATTTATTTGAAAAATATAAAACAAGTACATGATTACATGAATTCAAAATTTGAAAAAAGTAAATATGATTATAAAGGATGCATAGAACATAATGATGAAAATTATCTATTGTATGAAATGAAATTATATGATAGTGGTATGATACCGATTTATAATAAAGATTCTTGGTGGAAAGTTCTTCCTTTTGAATTAATTTATAGTAAAAAAGTTCTGAATTTTAAAGTCGATAGTATGACTACAAATTTTTTTATAAATCATCCAAATTTATTATATTTATTTAATGAAACATATAAATATGAAGTCCCAATTGTAGTATATATTGGAACAGGGGAATCTTTATTGAATAATTATATATTATTGGATGAAAATTATAAAAATGGAAAACATGGTAAAGGATTTTATTTCACTTCTTTAGAAGAGGCATACTTTCATTCGTTGTATGATGATTTAGAACCTACTGATACTTTATTTAAATTATTAAATAATAAATATATTAATGATCTCACGCCAATCATCGATCGAAAAATTAAAATAAAAAATAAAAAATTTTATTTAAATGATATTTTTATAGGAGATGTTCCATCTAATTGTAAATATTCCAAAACTTCTAATTTTACACTACATAATTATAGTGAAGACTATATATTTTTAAAATCATCCCATAGTTTAAAAAACTGTAAAAATAAAAGAAATGAATACATAAAAAGAAAAGAAAATGGGTGTATATTAAAATTTGTATTATTTTTGAAAAAAAACAAAGTTGTAATTCATACAAAATCAAAACAATATGATTCATATTGCAGTGGAAAAATGAAAGATAATTGGTTCCCAACATATATGACAAAAACATCCATGTTTGAATGTATATCTTATCATAGCGTTGATAAAGAAAATACGATTGATTTAGAGTTTATGGAAAAAAAAAATAAAAATGTAACAATTCATATATTATAATATAAAATAAATATAATGAATCAAGATGAAGGCAATTCAAATTATATAAAAAAATTATTGAACAATAAGCTTATACGAATCGTATTAGCTGCCTTGTTTTTTTTATTTATATATAAAATTGTATATTATATATTAGTGTTTTTTTCTTTGGATCCAAATATTGTTTCGATGTATATGGCATGGATTGCAGTTTTTATATTATTAGTAAGTATACTCCCATATAAGCGATATGCGTTTTCGGTTTCTATTAAAAATTGATTTAAAAATAAAGACATATGATTTATAGTAAAAAATGGAAAAGAAAGTTCGTACGAAGATTGATGATTATATCCTTAGTTTCAAAAAAAATATTAAAGATATAATTGATAAAAATGAATTTGTAATTTCCAATAAACAAGGAATTGATGTAACAAATACAACAATTGAAATGATCTATGATTTTAAACAACTCGATTTAACAAAAGATGATTTTCAAAAACGTAAACGCACAAAAAATGTTATACCTAATTATGAAAGATGTTGTGCATTGCGTCTGAATGGTGATAGATGTACTCGAAAAAAGAAGGATAAAGAAGAATTTTGTGGAACTCATTTAAAAGGTAAACCTTATGGTATTATTGAAGAAACTCAAGCAGTTGAAAAAAATAAAATTGCAGTATGGGTAGAAGATATTGGTGGTATTCATCAATATATTGATAATGCTGGAAATATTTATTCAACTGAAGATATTTTACAATCTGTAAAAAATCCACGAATTGTTGGTAAAAAGTAATGTGGTATCGCCCCACGCACGACTCTATAATACTTTATAAGTATGAATAATTATATAAATAATATTTTTTATTATTATGGATGTAGAAGAAATCATTATTAATTTAAAAATATTAGAAAAACTAGATAAAAATCAAAAACTTGTTACTCGCGGATCTTATTTAAATATTGAAAATAGATCACTTGTTCCTGAATTTGTGAGAAGATGGAATCGTCAAGATAATCGGCATGAATCTATAAAGAAAATAAATAGTGTAATTAACTTTGCAATGGCTTATATAAAAGAACATCCTGATGATACAACATTTAATGTAAAAGAATATTTAGAAAACTCAAAAACAGGAATATCTAATTTAAAAGAGACATATTCTATATGCACTCAGACCTGTTCTCGTTTGGATGTATTAATTGATAAAATTAATAATTTTTTAGAAGATAAATAAATAACATATAGTATAAATATGGCACTATATATTGATACTATTCCTGATGATATTATCAATAAAATTATTTTAGATTCGATTATTCTTTTAAAGAATGAGAATGGATGGAGACAAGTGAATGCAAGAATACAAAAACCGCTTAGACTTAGATATATTGGTTCTATTTATGAACCAGAGTTGAAATATTATTGTATACATAGACGATATGCAGATTTGGATGAATATTATAATTCATTTGAACCAATTATTTATTAATATAAATATAATTCACATACTATTACATGTATAAGTTCATTTCAAATGATCCACATTATCAAAGTTGGGAGATAATCAATACAAACACATTTGAAAAAGTAGATCCAAATGATTTAAATGTTGATCCTTTAAAATCAAAATTATTAAATCATGATACTTTTGATTTTGACACTGAGTTCAAAGTTATTTATTCACCAGTTCGATTGAATAAATACAATGCAGGTATTTTAGATCTGTCAAAAACATATGGGCGGTCAAATAACAAAATGTTGTACTTATGTAAACCAGATGATAAACGATTGCCCTACTTTTTAGTTTCTTATATTCTACCTGCTTCATTTGATAAAGTCAAAAAACAGTTATATATCACATTTGAATTCAAAGATTGGGAAAATGATCATCCTATTGCAACAATTACTCAGAATATTGGTAATGTAGATATTCCTGAGAATTATTATGAATATGTTTTATACAGTAAATCATTGAATGTCTCTATTCAACCATTTACAAAAGATGTTTTACGATGTTTAAAAGAAGAACAGCAAAAGGATATTATAAAAAATATTTGTAAAAAATATGATCTTGAAGAGAGACATGATCGAGTTTTTACTATTGATTCGCCTGAATCAATCGATTTAGATGATGGTATAAGTATTAAACAGGAAGGAGATGACAATATTGTAAGTGTCTATATTACGCATGTACCATTTGTATTAGATTATTTGAATTTATGGGGATCCTTTACAAATCGTATATCTACCATTTATTTACCTGATAAAAAAAGATCCATGTTGCCAATGGCATTATCTCAATTATGTAGTTTGAATCAAAACGAAGAGAGAATTTGTTTAATTATGGATATAAATACAACCACAATGAAAAATACATTATCTATTGCAAAAGTAAAAATTCATAAAAATTATTCTTATGATGAAGATAAATTATTAACAAATCCAGATTATATCAAAATAAAAGATATTTTCAAATCCAAAAACAGTCATGATTTAATAGAAGAATTAATGATTTTATTTAATAAAGAATGTACAAAACGAATTAGGCGATTTAAAAATGGTATTTATAAACATATTACTGCATCAAGTAATATTCCTTTACCAGAACCAATTTATTCTTATATCAATATTAGTCGAAGTAAAAAGTCGTGTTATACAAAGTATTTGGAAGAATGTGATTATGCACAGTTTACTTCACCTATCAGGCGACTTGTAGATATATTAAATATCATTCAATTAGGATTCAATGAAAACATGATTTATTTTGTAAAGGGTGATGAATTTTATGAAGATTGGTTAGACAAGATTGACTATATGAATGTTAGTATGAGGCATATTCGTAAAATTCAGTTAAAATGTAAACTACTAGATACATTTATTCATCAAGAACACAAATTTTTTACTGGTTATGTATTTGATAAATTAATGCGTGCAGATAATAAATTTAAATATAATGTATTTTTACCTGAATTAAAAATGAATACAAGTATTACGATTCAAGAAGATTTAGTTGAGTATAGCGAACATCAGTTCAAAGTATATATATTTCAAAATGAGGGAGAATTAAAGAAAAAAATCAAATTACAAATATGTGAATAAAATTGATTAATAATATTTCAATATATTATTTATAAAAAATGTCATCCTCAATCTCACCATTAATACATATAGCTCCTTCTAAACCATGGTCTGTTGATATATTTGAATCAGAACGCAAACATCTTACATCTTTTGTAAAAGAAAATATTTTACCCCATCTCAATAATAAAACAAAACGTATTCTCATAAAAGCACCTGTAAAATCAGGTAAAAGAGAAATGGTTGAATATATTGCAATGAGGGATTTTGTAATTAATCCAAAAAGAATACATGCATTTCTTTCTGCATGGCATCGAAAAGCAGATGAAGATCAAAGAAAAGAATTATCTGGTCAAAATCTTAAAGTTTTCTCTATTATTAATAAAAAAAAAGCTAAAGAATTTATTTCATGGTTTGATAAAAAAGTTAGAGAGAACAAAACGGTTATACTTCATCTTGATGAATGTGATCATGGTACTGGTGAAAATCAAACACTTAGTAAAATTTGGCCATATGTTCGTGATAAAAATAATATTACAAATATTCTTTATAGTGCAACTCCTGAAGAGGTTTTATTTTCTGGAGAAATTGGTGATCCTGATTATGATACGATGATCAATGACTTTGATAATGATAGCGTGTATATAGAATATATTCCACCTGAAGGATATTGTGGAGCAGATCGTTTTCTTCAAGAAGGACTTGTTCATGAAGCATTGCCATTCTTTGAAAAAATAAATGATACTTACAAAATTAGTTCACAAGGAAAAGAGATAATAGAAGGTCTTAGACAAAATATGTTTAATGATGGAATGCCAACAAAAAGAAATATATTAGCATTACGATTATCTTATTCAGAACTTGGTGGAAATAAAGGAGAAATGAAAAAAAATAAAGCAATGTATCAATTCTTAAGTAATATAGATAATTTTCCAGAACTTTCAGATTTCTTAATAGTAGTTGATAAATCTGAAAATGAAAATATTAAAAATGAAAGAATTACTTCAGAAAAAATTCAATGGTCAAATAAAAAATATTGGGATCGTCAAACACCAACTGAACCTATTCTTTTGATCATTGATCAAACATGTTCTAGATCAACTGAATTAAAATGTCATAATCGTATATATGCTACACATGATTATCGAAACAGGATACAGTTTGGTACAGTATCGCAAGCTCAAGAAAGAGCAATTCATTATAAAGATACCTATAATGGATTTCAACCAATTAAAATATATGGATCTCTACGTACATTCAAACTTTCTTCTGGATTAATTGATCATAAAACTTATTTGAATTATGAATGGACAAAAAAAAAGAATGATCGTCGTACATCTAGTACTCCATTGTTTCGTGTAATATCAACTGTTTCTGGTGAACTTCACCCTTTATCTAGAGAACCGGGTATGAAAGAAAATGAAGCAGATTATCTTTTACAAACACTTGGTTGTTATGCACAGATAAGTCTTTCAACAAGAATTAGTGGAACTATTCGTCAAGTTAGAACATACATTGGTGAATGGTTTCCTTCATGGGAAAATTTCTGTATAGAAAATCCAAGTGAAAATAGAAGAAATCCATTTATTGTAGCAGGAGAGTATCGTCTTTCAAATGGAACTTGGTTGGGACAACATCGTGGTTGGAAACATTTAACATGTATTAATAATGAATTATATCAAATTATTAATAATGAATTTAAAAAAATTGATTTAGGTTCTACTGGTGGTACTAGAATAAAGGTTTGTTACAAGGATGGCGTAGTTGGTATATTCATGTCAAAAGAAAATGGAACGCGAATAATCAATACAGTTCATACCCAGAAATCTATGTATGGAAATGAATAAACATTACAAATATAATGATTGATTTGTACAAATAAATTTCATAATTTTTGATTTACCTTCTTCTAACTTCTCTTTCAAATCTGGTGGTGCATTTTTTTCAATCTCTTTTGAAATATTTACTAACTTTAAACAACACTTTATAAAATCTCCACAAAATAACTGATTCTGTTTTATTTTATTCAATAACTTAACACTTTTAATTTCATCATCACATTCATCCATCCATTCTTTAATGAATGGCATTAGATCATATTGCAATACATATTGATTTACAAATTCATATTTTTGATCTTGATCTTCATAATATTCCATTCTTACTTTTATAAATTTTAATTCCTCCTTCAAAAAGGGTGGAGTAATTTCAATTCCTTTTGTGGGATAAAAACAGGATAAGAGACAAAATAGATCTGTTGCAGATAATGGTATAAAATTATTATAACAATACAAATCTGTATAAATAAGAGGATGAATTTCATGAATATTTACAGCAATCATACCCTTATCTGTCAGAGAAATAATATTATCAGGAGATCTATAAATAAAACTATTTTCTTCTAATACTTGAAACAGTCCACTCACTTTTCTTTCTACATAATGTTCACAATAATAAACATAATCATTATATTCCACAATGTCTTTGTATAATTGTTGTAATTTATTGTAAATTGAGAATTGATACATAAATTCATTATTTTCTATTTCAGAAATTTCATTTAATATTTGTCTCCTAGCTTTATTTTTAGAAATAGATAAATCTTCTTTTAATTGTATATATTTTTTACATTTACTTATCGTTATATCATTTAATGCTGTTTCACTCTCCTGTTTTTTTAGTTCAACCTCTAATTCAGAGACAATTTTTTTATTATAATGAATATCTGCAATAATATCTTCATACATCATACTTTTTTCAATAAATTTACAAATATCATCTTCATTCTTTATTTGTAATGCTAAGTCATAACTAATTTTGAATTTAGATTTGAGTACTTTGGGTGTACTATTGAATAGTTTATAATACGCAGTAGATTCTAGCGGCTCATATAAATTAGTTAATAAAATAACATGACCAATTGTATCAATGTTTCGGCGTCCTGCCCGACCAGACATTTGAATAAACTCATGTGGATATAATGGTCTCAGTTTGGTATCATACTTATAAAGACTTGTATAACAAACTGTTTTTGTTGGCATGTTCAATCCAATCGCAAATGTCTCTGTTGCAACAAGAACTTTAATATATCGTTTTTCATATAATACTTCAATCATTTCTCGAAAAATAGGTAACATTCCTGCATGATGAATGCCAATACCTTTGTTTAATAATTTCATATAATTTTCATATTCAGGTAACATAATGTATTCTTTCCAATTTGTCACTTTACTTACAATCATTTGTTTACAAACATTACCTATTTCATAATCCTTTTCTCCTTCTTCAAATAAAGGAAATGTAATTTCATGTGCAATTTCTTCGACATTTTTTCTTGAAAACACAAAAAATAATGCTGGAAACATTTCTTTCTCTCTCATTACTTTACACACTTCATTAATAACAAACTTTTTATTAATTTTTGCATCTTTTACTAGTTCAATACATTTTTTATTAAGAGTAAGAGTATTTTCTTTATATCCAATATGATCTTTAATTAACTCTAATTTATTTAGTTTAGGCTCTAAAAACATTTTTTGCTGAACGGACAATTTTTCATATGCCTTGTGATGAGATGTAAAAAAAGAATAAAAATGTAAGGGAACAACTCTTTCATTTGTTCCACAAATAACAACTTTTTTCTCTTTGATTCTTTCAATCCATCCTGCAAACTTTTCTTTCTCTCCAATTGTTGCAGACAACATAATAAACTGTACATGATTTGGTAACAATATCATAGATTGTTCCCATACTGTCCCACGTTCAGCATCATCAATATAATGAACTTCATCAAACACAACACACGCTAAATCATTATCCATATCAATCGCAAAATCAAGGGGTAATGATTGTCTTTTATTAAACAAATTATTTTGTAGAATTTCAGTTGTCATAATAAGAACATCTGCACTAGGATTATGTTTATTATCACCCGTTAATAATCCAATTGTTAAATGAGGAAATTTCTTTGTAAAATCATTATATTTTTGATTACTTAAAGCTTTAATGGGTGATGTATAAATAACTTTTTTACCATTTTGTGTAAAATATTCAATCGCATACTCAGCTGGCAATGTTTTTCCAGATCCAGTATGAGCTGTAATCAAAGTATGATTTCCATCATGAATAGATTGTATAGCAATTTTTTGAAATTCGCTGTATTCGAATGAATTGTTCATGATATATTAATTAATAGATAGTCTTTATTGTATTTATATAATGAATTTAAATCTATCATCATACATGATGCATGGAGGGAATAATATTGTCTCAAAAATATAAAATTACACGTTTAATTAATGGGGGATCATTTTGCAAATTATATGAAGCAATCCATATCTATAAAAATCAAATTGTTGCAATTAAATGTGAATCTTCTGAAATTGGTAAAAAAGTGTTAGATAATGAAATCAATATGTATATTTATTTAAAAAAATATAAAATAAATATACCAAACATAAAAGATATAGGAACTTATGAAAATTATAAATATATTGTAATGGAATTATTGCAAATAACATTAAAAGAATATTTTACAAAATATGTAAATTCAATTAATATGGAATTATTAATACATAATGTATTTGATGTAGTTAGTTCATTTCATGAAAGAATGCTTGTTCATAGAGATATTAAACCAGAAAATTTCATATTTGATAAAAAAATGAATATCTATATTATAGATTTGGGGTTATCAACATTCATCTCTGACCGAATAATGAATACATTTATTGGGAATAAATTATATGCAAGTTATAATTGTCATTTATCAGAATATATATATAGACAAAGAGACGATTTAATATCAATTGTGTATATGTTGTTACATTTGTACACAGGCACTTTGCCTTGGGATAAAACTCCATTTGATCATACCCATCAAATTAAATCAAAGCCAAGATCATTATTTAATTTAGATTATATGTTAGAGAATAAATTCAATTCCGAATCACATTCAAAATATTATAATTTAAAAAAAAATACAAATTATGTAGAATTTTATAAAAAAATAGAGAAATATGATGAAAATGTAAGTTATTTATTAAATATATATCATAATATAAAGTAATTTAAAATCATGATTATGTAACACTGTATATAGTTGTTAATCTCAGAGTAAAAGAAAAATCTTTATTATTTAATTCAACTATTCTACCATATTCATCAATTAATTGAACTTGAATTTTACTTATATTTACGGGTCCATAATAATATCTGGGCTCTGCATAAACACTGAAATCGTTTTGAGATTGAATACTAAATAGTTGTCCTTTTTGAGAAATACGAGCAATAATATTGTCCTTTAATAATCCTTTTACTGATGCAGACAAAAAGTTTATATTCATTGATTTATTGAAATCATCAATCACTAAAAATAAATATTTTGGACCAGTAAGATCTAATACAGACTCACTTATGTAATATATATAGTCGATATCATGAACCCCTCTAGTTTGTCCAGTATAAAATGGTTTTCTAAATCCCATTATCCATCCAAAAAGTTGTTTATAATCTATGGGGTTTGGTATATAGTAATATTCTGAATAGTTAGATGGTGCAAAAGATGTATTTGGACCGATTGATGTTGTTCTATTTGGTATAATAGAAGAATTAAAATTTATTTCAAAATGTTTAATTCCATCTAATCCATCATCTACATTATTACCTGATAAATCTTTTGTTGTCAATATTCCAATTTTTGTTAAACCGGTTCCCTCTCCTACACCTCCAACATTATTATAATTTAAATCAAATGACATACTCAAATTTATTTTTAAGCCCAGAAATATATTATTAATATTAGTGATTAATGTTTGAAAATAATAATTTCCATCTGGAATTACAATATAATAAAAATGTTCTTTATTTAAAAAATTTGTAGTTTTTATCCAAAAATAATTATTTTGATAAGAAGCAGAAATTGGATAAAATGTACTAGGTAACTCTAAATCACATAGTGTCATTTCGGTTACATTATTTATTGGATAAGGCAAATCTATTAAATAATCTGTTGTCATACTTGCTAAATAATTTGGTCGGAATCTGCTATCTATATTCAACAATTTTGTTACTGTTTTACGATGTATTGGATTGCCTGCACCATTATTTTGATCAAACATGTTCGAACCATATTTTTCTACATTTACTTTTGTTGGATTATACATATTATCATAAGTAATAATATTTTTTTCATTTGTGGATAATGAGTCAGATGTACCTATTAAAGATTTTTTAACCTGTTTGAAAAATTCCACAATATCTGGTTTGCGTAAAGCTTGAAATTGTTTTATAAAATTATCTGTTGATTTTTCTATCTGTGCTTTTATATCATCGTAATTACTTGTAGGCGTGATATTAACAGATAATAATCCAAATAACTCGTCCATTGTATAATCTGCAATATTTATGTTAAAATCGCTTGATGTTGGAGATGAATTTAAATCCATGGAATTAAATGATTCAAGTACAGTTTTTATTGTTTTTTCAATTTGATTTGAATCTGTATCTGTATCATTTGTTTTTTTTAATTTTGACATTACCTTATGAATTATTATTATATTCTTTTAATATAAAAAAAATAAAATATATAATTAAATGAATTACCATAAATTGATTGATGATATTATACAAAAATATAATTCATCTGGTAACCTAGAATACGTATATAATAAATTACTTGAATTAGAAGAAATTGAAAAAAAATCATACGATGATATTATCAAGTTTTTTTTTGAAAATACATGTTATTACTATAATAGCACAACAAATCTATATGTTGAATATAACGATAATTATAAATTCATTAATGAAAATAATATGCTTCATGCAATTCTCAAATTTATAAGTAAATATCAAGATATTTATTTATTAAACAGTAATCAAAAACAAATGATAAAAACAAAAATACAAAAAAAAATAAAGGAACGATCTATTTATGATACAATTCCAGAATCTGTTACTTTACAAAATATGATTTCATTTTTATATCCAAATATATTTACAGAAAGAAATATTGCAAAATATTTTATGATTACATTAGGAGATATTATTTTAAAAAAAACAGATTTATTTTATTTTATACCAATTTATATCAAGCCACTTATAACAATGATAAACAAAACATTATCCATGTATTTTTACACTATTAATTTGGGCAATCATTATAAATATAAATATTCGGATCACGATACTGACAAATCACGTATTATTCCATTTAATAATATAAATATATCTCATTATAATATTGATTCTACATTTATTTTGAATTTAATTTGTTGTTCTGTTCATTATTCAAATCGTTATGAAAATGGAGACATTTTTTTGAACAAAACAATAAATTCTAATGATTTGACCCAACAAATTTATTGGATCAAAACTACTACAAAAGAGAATTTAATTGATTCTTTCATTGGAGATCATCTTTATGTAAAAGATGGATATAAAATTAGTGAAAGAGACATGTTATTTTTATGGAAATCCTATATGAAGAAATACAATTATATTAATATTTTTACAAAACATACTGATATTCTTGCACATATTGCAAGCAAAATAAAATATAACATTTTTTTTATGAATGTTGGAAGTCATTATCTCCCCTATGTTCAAAATTTCAAAGATTTTTGGACAAAATATATCTATAGTGATGAAGGGAATTACGAAATAAATGAATTATTTACATTATTTGTTGAACAATATAATATTAAAAATATTAATGAAAATAATATGTATGATTTAATACATTATTATTATCCAGAAGTAAAAATAGAAGATAAATATATTCAACATATTGGGTGCACATTATGGAATAAAAAAAGAGATGTAATAGAATATTTAGAGAATTATAAAAGTGAAAATAAAATTGATGATGAAAATAAAATAAATAAGAACGGATTAGAATTATATGCTTTATATTGTGAAAAAAAAGAAAAACGCGTTAGTAAAAATTATTTTTTAAATTTATTAAATTAATATATTTTATTAATATATAATGTTTGGATACAGCAATTATAAACGAAAACGAAATGGATCGCGGTCTAGATCTCCAAATAAAACTAAAAAACATAAGAATGTCAACTTTGGTCCTTTTAGAAGCCCAAAAAGTCTAAAAAGCCCAAAAAGTCCTGCAGCAACATCGGCTGTATCTGCTGTTTCTCCAGTATCACCAAATTTTGTTATTCCTGCACATTTACATCCAAATAGTGGGGAGTATTTTCAAGCAGAATTGAATCATGATGGTCACATTTATGGTCGAAAACAAAGAAGAAAAACAAGACGCCGCCAAAGACGTTTCAATCGAAGAATGCATAGAAATGGAGCAATCGCAATTTAATTTACTCTATTTGTCTATTTTATCTTCAATAAAATTAAAGTAACCATAGTAAGTGCAAGTATTCCTCTTACTGATGCAATTGCTGCTGCAATACCTTCCCAGTACAACCACCATTTATTCCATTGTTGTTTTAGTTCAAAACATTGTTTTAGTTCAAAATAAAAATGATATACATTTACTGCCATGTATGCATTAATTCCTAAAACAACTAATGTAATTAGTAGTGGTTCAAATAAACTACCTCTTTTCCCTTTTTTCATTTTCAAAAAATAAGGGAAAAATAATACAGTAATTGTTAACGCAACAATTTCAAGTAATTGAAAAAATTGCATATATTTTAAATTAACCTTTGGTGTAAAACATCCAGTTTTTTCTGCCTTTTTCAAATAATAAAAGGTATGAATATATAAATAAAGTAGAATTGCATAAATAATCAAAATTAGTATCATTATAAATTAATGAGACATTTTATTTTTTGTTCTTTATTTTTTTGAGATCTTTTTGTTTCTCTTTCTGTTTCATTATCTTGATAATAATTGTGTGGATTATCGTAATGTTGTATTAAATAATTTTTACTTTTGTAATACGTGCATCGTTTTTTATATTGATTTTGAAATAATGTATGATTATCAACAATATCAATAACCATAGGCGTTTCATGTTTACTTCTTAATATTCGACCTACACTTTGACATACATCTGATTTTGGTGTTGACATAAGTAAAGTAGTTAATGTTTTAATATCCAAACCTTCTGATGCCATTGCATATGTAGCCAAAATAATTTTTTTAGATTCACTTTCTTTTAATTTTTCTTCTTTCATACCACCTAAATAATAACCAATGCTTTGTTCAAATTTTTCTATACCTTCATGTAGTTGATGTAATAAATTTTTTGTATTTGATAAAATCATAATTTGTTGATTTGGATTTTTAGTCAATTCTTTTTTAACAACACTTATTATAAAATCATTCCGTTCTTTACAATCTAATTCATTGATCATAAGAGAATATAATGGGTTGCCTCTGAAATCTGTTTTCACTTGATCAAAATTATTAAAATCAACATGTATACTTTTAATCAATACTTCTGTAGTTAAATCTGTTTTTTCTTTATGTATTACTGGTCCAATAAAATATTCAAATACTTTTGTTAATCCATCTTTTCTCTTCATTGTACCACTAAGCCCCAATGTATAATTTGTAACAATATTTATCATAATTTTTGAAAAAACTTCTGCACTAAGATGATGACATTCATCAAAAACTGTAAGCCCAAACTGATCCCATATTTGAGTATCATACTCTTTAGAAGATAAACTTTGTAACATTCCAATTACAATATCTTTATTTTCAATATCTATAATATCTCCTTGTATTTTTCCAATTCTTGCACCAGGTAAGAATGTTTCTATGCGTTCTATCCATTGATTCATTAAAAATGTTTTGTGTACAACAACCAATGTTTTTGTTTTAAGTCTACTTATAATATTTAATGCCATAACTGTTTTACCTTTCCCGGGTTCAACATCTAATAGTCCTCCCCCACTATCTTTAACATTGGAAATATATTTATCGATTATATTATGTTGATATGGAAAAAGATCTCCGTTGAACTCTAAATTAATAGGATTGCCTTTAGATAATTTATTTTCAATTATTCCAAAATGTTCTAATCCATAATATCTAGGAATGTATAGTTTTGTGGACGACTCTCTATATACGGGATATTGCGAATGAATTAAATGAGGTTGACCCTGAATATGTGGTTTTACATTTAATTCATTATATAATTTGATCATTTGTTGTTTATTTACATTTATTTTATAAATGGTGTATCCTTTTTTTCCCAAATAATTCTGATAATTCATCTACATATTATCCATTATTGTTTTTATATTTTCTATATATAATTATAATGGCCAAATATAATTTATTTAGTATCGACAATATAATAGGTGTTTTATTAGCAGTATTAATTATTTTTGACCTACAAATAGAAAAACCTATTATTAATACAATTAAAACACCTATTGGTATGATTTTTACTGTTATATTTGCTATTATTTTGTTTGTATGTCTCCATCCAATTATAGGATTATTGTTTTTAATTTATCTTTTCATGAATTTTAAGGACTCTGTAAATCCTACTAAAAATACTATATTATCTCAATTGAATCCCCCAAAAGAAGTACAGGTTGAGGAAGAAATTATATTTATGAATGCACCAATTAAAAATCAAAACAAAGGAAATAATGTATCATTTCAACCAATTATAGACACATTTGTACCATAATATTATTTTGAGGTAGGTGTAGCTGCAGGTGTAGCTGAAGATGTATCTCGTGCTGGTTTACTTAATTGGAATACTTTGATTACAACATAAACAATTAATAATATAACAAATATTGTTATAAATCTAAATGCCCATATTCTTAAATCATTGATTTTGAACATTTTCAATTGATCTAAATTTTTACTGGTATATATGTCTACAGGTGTCCCTTTATTATTTGTTGGGCTACAATCTATATATATATCAGTTGCTGTGGTTGTCTCAATTTGTTTGAAATTATTTACAACTCGAATATCAATTGAATTAATTTTATTTCCAGATGGTGTAATTAATGGTAGTTTATATCCTATTCTTAGAGGCTCTAAATTTTGTATCATTAATTTTGTAGTTTTATCTAACCATAAATAGGATTGATCAAATTCAATAACAGTATAATTTATTTTTGAGCGTTGATCTACAACATTACTATAACACTTTGCTTTATTCATAGGTCCTATCAAGTTATTTAACTCAATGCTTTTTATATCACTATTTGCTATAATATTTGGTTTATCCAAATAATTAATTTTACTAAAAAGATTTGTTAAATATTTATTATTAAGCATTGTAATTGAGGAATCTGGTTCAAGTGCTGCATAAGAACTATCAAATACGGGAAGAATGATTAATATTTGTTTCATTGAATTCTGAGTATAATCATTAATGTAACCCTGAAACATTAATTTGAATAAATTTGGTGCAGTTTCACCTGGAATTGTAGATGAACCAGCGATATATAGTGAATTCAAAGTATAATATACTGGTGGTAAAAGTGCATTATTTGCAACTTTTGTTAAAGATATTACAGTTTCACTATTATTATTATAAGGCATATTAAGTTGAATCACATCCACATCAAATAATCTTGCTATACTATATCTAAAATTTACCTGAGGTTTAAAAAAATATGTCAATTGAGGCTCTATAGTTATATCTGTTGTGTCTGGCATAGATAATATATATTATTATTTTATATTAATGGAAGCGAAAGATATTATCTATAAGTACATTGAATTTTTTTTTTCTAAAACAGATTTACATTCAATGATGACAATTAAACCATTATCTTATGAGAATTGGTTACAAAGTATATCTGATATGTATTCAGTTGAAAATAAATCAGATAAAAATACATTTCACTATAATATTATGCATACAACTGCATATAAAGAAATTATAAAATTACTAAGAGAAATAGATCAATTGACAAATGAACAATCAAAACCAGGTGAAAATAAAACAGATGCTGGTAAAATTGAAGAAACTGAAAAAAAAATTGAAAAAAATAAACCAATAATTGAAGAAAAATTTAAAAAAATAAAAGAATATTATACGCAACTATACTATTATGATGAAATTTATGTATATGCACATTATGTATTCAATAATATAAGAAAAATACCTAATCTTGGAATTCAAAAAGGTGGTGGGCATAAAGATAGACAATTAACTTTAGAAGAATTTAAAGAAATAATTAGAGAGAAAATTAGGATGCTTGATTAATGATCTACAACATTACCATCTATAATATGATTTAATGCTTGATTTATTGTATCAATATGCCCATTTTTCATATTCATTAATATATCCATTACAATCGGATCGAATTTTTTTAATTTATTTATAATCGTTTTATCCTTCATATAGTTTGATTTTTCATCATCATTTTCATCATCACTATCATCATCACCTCTATTTGTGAAAGGTTGAATCAATGAGGTTTGTGCAGGATCCTTTGTAGCAGATATAGTAGCCAATATTTTCTTTTCCGCTTCTGATTCCGCTTTAGCTTTTTCTAATGCTTCTTGTTGAGCTTTAGCTGCTGCATCTTCTACTACAAAGGTTTGTGTCATTTGATCAGATGTAAATCGATAATCTCTTACGAGTAATCCAGCATTATTATATAATCTCATAATACATCCAATAATTCTGTTTTGACAACAATTTATACGATTATTATATTCAATTTTTGATAAATTATACTCTTTACCTAAATCGACATACCAATATTGATTCGACTTTGGAGGATCTGATGTATGAAAGAATGTGTATGGATCATCATCAACGGCATTAGATGATACAAGACCAGGCCAATTACCTGAAGAATAAGTAGATTTTTTTGAAGCTACATTTACACCTGTATTATCAAAAGCTTTAAGCCCCCCAATTTGAATATAAGTAGGTGGGTTCTGTGTGGAATTCTCTATACTAATATATCGAACACCTTGAGAAGTAGCTCCTTCTTTGAATCCGGTATTGAATATTTTTACTAAATTAAATAAAGATAATGTATTTACTACTACCATTGATACTCCCAATACTACAATCATATTATGATTCATAAGATATACAGTTAAACAGCATGTAATAAATGCAATCAAATTATTATAATTATTATAATATACAAACCATCCAATATTTAGTAATGAAATTAAAAATACGACGTATAAAATATACACATTTTGCAATATTTTCATATACTATAACATTATAAAATTGATTCATAATTTTATAACATTAAATACAATAAAAATGGATTCATTGACTTTAGCCACGTATGAGCCACATCATAGTATGATTCATGGAGGAGAAGATAAAGGTGAATTATTAGTTATATATGAATATGATTTGGATGAATTTTATAATAATACTTGGAAAAGTGAATTAAAATTTTACAAAAAACAAAATAGTGCTTTTACTCGTAATAGTAATCACCCTTTAGTTCGAAATTATAAAAAAATTATGAAAAAATCAAATATAGAATTAGTTGAAATTTGTGAAATGAATAATGTGATGTATTGTATTTTGCATACATATAAAATTAACATTTTTAAAAGAAAATGGAAAAACAGACGGAATAGAATGTTATAGATACATAACTAAGATTAAAATTAGTCTAATATATGTTTCAAAATATTTATATCATCATTTATAATTTTTTTTTCATACTCATCACAATTAATTAATTGGCTCGTTAAATAATGATAAATCATTTGTAATGATTCTCTTTTTTCATCATTATATTTTATTTCATACTTTTTTATTTTTTGATTGCATTTATCTATTTCTTTTTGTATAATAATACTTGGCTCTAGATCACCTAAAGAATTCATTATAATAAAAAAATATAAAAATATAATTAGAATATACATAGAATGTCTAAAACATCTACGGAACCTTTATTGCAAGAAGATGATAATCGTTTCGTAATGTTCCCTATATCCGATCAAACCATTTGGAAAATGTACAAAAAACAGGTTGATTGCTTTTGGCGGGCAGAAGAAATCGATACATCCAAAGATTTGGCACATTGGGATAAGTTAGCAACAGATGAACAATATTTTATTAAAATGATATTGGCATTTTTTGCGGCTAGCGATGGGATTGTTTTAGAGAATTTAGGGACCCGGTTTATGACCGAGGTTCAATTACCAGAAGCCAGAGCATTTTATGGTTTCCAAATTGCAATGGAAAATATTCATTCAGAGACATATAGTTTGTTAATTGATAGTTATATTAAAGATCACGATGAAAAGACTAAATTATTTCATGCTCTCTCTAATTTCCCTTGCATTGATAAAAAGGCAAAATGGGCTCTTAAATGGATTGGAGACAAAAGGTCTAGTTTTGCTACTAGATTGATTGCATTTGCATGTGTTGAAGGAATTTTCTTTTCTGGTGCATTTTGTTCTATTTATTGGTTAAAAAAGAGAGGATTGATGCCAGGACTAACATTTTCAAATGAGCTTATTTCGAGAGATGAAGCATTACATACTGAATTTGCTATTTATTTGTACAGTAAATTAGAAAAGAAATTAGTAAAGAAGAAGATTCAAGAAATTATTATGGATGCTGTAGAAATTGAGAAAGAATTTATTTGCGAGGCATTGCCATGTCGTCTGATTGGTATGAATTCTGATTTAATGAACCAGTATATTGAATTTGTTGCGGATCGTTTGGCGATTCAATTAGGCATTGAAGCAATTTATAATACGAATAATCCTTTTGATTTTATGGAAATGATTAGTTTAGAACAAAAAACAAACTTTTTTGAATCGCGTGTATCTGCCTATGCATTAGCTGATACTACTGGTAAACAAACTGCATTTGACTGCGATGATGCGTTTTAATATTTGAAGGTCATAATCAAATATGTTTATATATTTTGATTGAATAATTCGATCTAAATATAAATTGTCTTCCACATTTTCAAATTCCTTACCATCGCTATTTGATAATGTGTACAAATATAAAAAATCTATATTATCTATATAATCAAAATAATGATGTCGCACACTATTTTTTTGATGATTTATAACAAATAATTTATAATTTGAAGTATATTTTGATAATGTTTTATTGAATTCGATTACTTCTTCACGTTCATCTTTATTCATATTCACATACATAATAATAAATAACTTACTATCAGATAATTTCAATAAATATTTGAATCTTTCTACACATCTTGTAAAATAATTATAGTCGTAGTGATTTAAAGGATTATGATGATTAAACAAACTTTCATGATAATAGGAATGACCACATTTACATTTATTTTTTAAATTTATATAATATGATTTATCTAAGAAAATATTGAAATCATCCTGTAAACAATGACAAATCATATTACAGTTTGAAAATATCCAATCGAATGGATATGAACATTTTTTCAAATTATTTCTTTTCAATAATTGTGAACTATGACATAGTGTTCCTAAAGAACAAAAATGATTTATTTTCATTATAATTTAAAATAAAATAATTATATATGAAGCATTTTATATTAGTATTAAGTGTTATTCTTTTTGTATCATTAACATTTTTGCACCCTTCCATAATAGAAGATGCAAGTTTTAATGATTATACTTACTTACGTAATCTTAGAAGATCTGATAACACAATAGATAATGATTATACAAAAAAAAAATTATATGAAAATACATTTTTTACAGATCAGGGAAATTCGACTAAAACTTCTGAAACTCCGACTCAAAATTATTCTAATATAACTCCAATTAAAAGTGTACAAACTACAGATACAGTAACTTCAAATGATTCTACCCCTTCAAATACAAATTCATCAAATACAAATGTAAATTTACTACCATTTTTACTTTTATTATTGATATTATTGGTAGTAATTATCGTTTATATAAAATATAAAATTGATTAATTCGTTTGTTATAAATAACAAATTTTAGAAGAAATTATAATGGAAAACTGGTATAATACAAATAAATGTTTAGACAAGGCTAGATTATTTGTTTTATGTATGAAAGAAACTCCTTTGAATCCTTTAGAAAATAAATGCAAAAAAATATTCGATACATGGTCCAAATGTATTATAGAATCAACAAAAGATGAAAAATACACAATCTACAATGAAAAAAATATAAAATAAAGTTAATAATTATTATATGTATCAATTACTAGAAAAAAGAAAATGGGCTACATCCTTATTTTATTGCCACCCAGAATCATGTATTCTTGCTCATATATTACCTTGTCACATTTATGCAAAAATATATGATGAACCAGAGACAAATAGTTGTTATTTATTTAATTTTCTTTATTATGGTATATTTGGTTTAGCTATATACAATGTATATTATTGGCTAGATTATATAAACAAAAATAGATGTCCATCATTAGAAACAGATTATTGTTTTGGATTAAATGAAAATTGTAGTCAATATTATATGTTAGTAAATGGAATTCCATCAAAGTGTATCTATAATGATAGTATATGTGTTCATAGTGAAAATGATTGTTTTATTAACTATAATAGATTAAATTTATATCTTTCTATGTTAGGATCGTTCTCTTATATTGTCATGATAATTTTAAAATTCTCTTTAAGGGACAGAGTAAAAAAAGATTATAATATTGAAGGCAATTTCATAAAAGATGCATGTGCTATAACACTTTTTTCTTCATGTGGTCTTGCACAAGAGTTGAGAGAAGTTGAAATGAAAAATACATATTTGGTTTAAAATAATCGATTATTATAAAAATTTACCATATCAGTTGCACCCATAATTTCATTATGACATATCATTTCTGATATGTATCCAGTAATACCTCTTGTTGCTTGTTGTCCATTTACACCTATTGCTCCAAAATATAATGGATAATTTACAGATCTAACAATAATATACCACAAAGAAGTTTGAGCAGAAAGTGCTAATGAATTCCAATTTCCAATGCCAGCTAATGTTGTTGCAGCTCCTCCATTATTGTATGCAAGTTTTGTGCCAGAGGAACTAAAATACCAATCATTTGTATTTCCTCCACTTACAACAATACTGTTACCATTATTACCACCAAAACGTAAGCCATAATCATATGGTGTAACTGTAGTAGATACACTACCTGTATAACCAGACATTAATGTTCCATAATTTGTATTTTGATTCATAAAATGACAGAAAACTGTATTTGGTCGACAAGGAGTTGTTGTATATAAATATGTCAAAAGCCCAGTGTCAAATTTCATTACATATTTACTTGATTGTAGTGATAAAAATGGCTGTGTTGTATTATTTGCTGAATTTACTGCATGATTATTTTGTCCAGACTGATCATATAAAATTTTTACATAACCAGTATTTCCACCAATCCATGATGCATAAGTTGTTCCAGTATTATTGGCACCAGTAGTTAAATAATTTTGTGATGAATCTGAATAAAAATCTTGAGTTGCACCTGTTCCACTATTACGTATATTCATAATTGGACCTGTATAAGGTATTATAACCCGTCTAACAGATACTGCATACATAATTTTTGCAGTATTCAAAAAATTTGGAGGAGTATATGAAGGAGTTGATGTATTACTTGTATTGCTTGTATTGCTTGTATTGCTTGTATTGCTTGTATTACTTGTATTACTTGTATTACTTATACTTACATTAAAAAAACATGATAAATCATATTTACTAGAATTATATATCGTGTACAATGTTGTATTTATTGAAGGTGTTAAATTAAGTGTTTGATTTATATAATATAACTGAGCAAGATCATATTTAATACCATTCAAATAAGTATAAAAACCACTTGAAAATGATACTCCATTAATAGTCGGATTTGTATTTATTGTAATACTACTAAAATTATTACATATATCTATTGTTCCTTTTTTTATTCCTGTCGGATTACTTCCTATAGTTGTTAAAATAATTGTTGTTGTAATTTGATATTGTGAAACAGTAGTTGTCGAACTACCAGGATTTGCTCCATTTGGAGCATTTAAACTACATGCATATAAATTTGATCCTGTGATTGCCATTCCACCAATAGAATTGGTAGAACCTTTATATAGAGCTAATGTAGAAGATACTGTTGTACCATTACCAGAAGTTGTTTGACATGCAACAATATTTCCTGTCATTGAAGTTGTGGCTATACCAACTGTTGTACCAATATACAAATTATTAGAATTCCATATTAATGAATAAGGATTTCCCCAACTTGTAATATTAGATGTTGTCAATGATATACTATAAATTAATGTTGGAGTTGATGTAACATTTACTACTCGTATTATTCCTGTAGATAATACAGTTGATATATTTCCTAATGCTGCATATAAATAACCAGTTGTATCTACAGTTAACCCTATTGGATATAATGTGCTGGATGATGATAACAAAGATGTACTAATATAAGATGAATTATTTGAACCTATAGTTGGTGTTGTTCCATCAGTAATAATTGCATTACCAATATTACCATTTTGTAATGAATAAAATAACATATTATTGTACAATGCAAGATTTGTTGTAGTTGACAAAGTAGACGACGTGTTTAACCATGTTGAATTATTTAAAATAGATCCGTAAAGTCCTTGTGTAGTTGATGCAGTATTTTGATTCATTGTAAAATTATAAAAATATCCTATATATCCGTTATCTAATGCAGCAATAACAAATTTTTTGTTTGTAGCAGTATTAGAATATGCAGAAGTAAATACAGTCATACCATATACATACGGAGATGCAGTAACTCCAAATTCTGATCCATTATTCCAATTATTTGATCCAGTTGTAGGTGGATTGAAATTGCAACCAAACCCCCAAAAACTATATCCACTTGAAACAAACATAATATATGTTGAAGTTACAGAATCATACATTGTAATTATTCCTGATGCATGATAATTTGTTGTAGTTACAAGCCATGTTGAATTATCTAATAAATATTCATAATATTGAATATTTTCTGTAAAATATATTTCTTCGATATCTTGTGCAGTATTTTCTAATATCCAATCACCTCCATATTTAATATTACCTGTTTTATTATCCGATGCACCAATAATTACAGATGTATTTGAAAGTAAAATACTATAATAATATTTCCAATTTTCATAATTTAATGTATTGCATGCCAAAAAATCTATATTTTTTATATTATATTGATTTATAATATTTATCATGAATAATAGATTATCATTATTGTCTGGGTCATATGTAAAAAATGATTGATTATCTAAAAATGTAACAGGACAATTATTTGGATTAGAAGAAAATGCAACTCCAATTCTTGAAACAGTTGTAAAATTACTTAATACGGCAGATAAATCTTCCTTTGTTGAAGAATAACTGTATACAATTGCCAATGTATTTGAATTTACTGAATCTACAATCTTTTGATAATTTTCTACTGTAGAGTCAATTAATAATATATTAGAACAATCATATTTTGGTGTATATATTAATGGGACATAATTTGTATCATTATTGATCATTATATATCATATTTAAAATAAATTATTATATCTAAACAGAATAAAATTAGTGTTATTTAATTATATTAATTAAATATTTATATAAACGCATCACGAAAAATAAGGTTATTATGAGTGAAAATGTTGACAATCATATTCTTTTAATTAAAACAGTTCAAATTGCACCTTTTCGAACGCTTATGACTGCATTGAAAGATATATTGTTAGAATCAAATATTACATTTCAAAAAGATGGTATGCGTATTGTGAACATGGATAAATCTCATACTATATTAGTTCATTTACATCTTCTTGCTGAAAATTTTGAATTTTATGAATGTAAAAAAGATAAAATTATTATTGGTGTAAATATGTTTCATTTATTCAAATTAATTAATACCATTGACACAGATGAGACCCTCTCTATTTATATTGAGAATGAAGATTACAATGATGGTATTGTTGAAAATCTTGTTTTAAAATTTGAAAATAAACAAAAAGAACAATGTAAAATCCAAAAACTAAAATTAATTGAACCAGAGCACGAAGAGCTAAATATTCCTGATGTTGCCTTTTCTTCTATTATTAATTTACCATCAAATGATTTTCAAAAAATTATTCGTGATCTAAACAGTATTTCTGATAAATTGGAAATTAAATCAATTAAAAATCAACTAATATTCAAATGTCGTGGTGCATTTGCTAGTGCAGAAATTATTCGATCTGAATCAGATGGTATGGGATTTGTACAAAAACATAATAAAGTAATTCAAGGAGAATTTTCTCTTAAGAATTTGAATTATTTTATAAAATGTACTAATCTATGTAATCAAATTGAAATTTATATGGAAAATGATATGCCATTGATTATTAAATATAATGTGGCCTCACTTGGAGAGATCAAGCTAGGATTGTCTCCTTTACCGAGCAATTAGAATAATTTAGTTTTAATTAAAATTCAACCTTTTCATCAAAATCCATAATTAATCTTTCTGTTTCAAGAAACCCGCCAACAAATTTACCATCACAAAATACCATTGGAAATGTTTTATACTCTCTACCTGCTTTTTCTTTTATAAAATTTAAAAAGTACTGTTTATCTTGAGACAAATATTCATCGCAATTAATTTCAATAAATGGAATTTTATGTTCATCCAATAAACCCTTTACTAATACACAATATTTACAATTTGTTTTACTATAAATTGTAAATGATTTATCAGAAGGGTCTTCAATCTGCATTATATATATATATATATAAAGATATAGTATTTATATTATTCCGAAACATGTTTCTTAAATATACACCCATTTTTATCCATATGTTCAATATCTTGAAAAATACTTGGATTAATTAGTTTGCAATTTTTCATCCAAATTTTTACAATACAAAATGATTTTTTTGGTGACAAACTAATCCCATTTACATTTTCAAAATTTGTCTTATTTGTTAAACTCTCTCCAACTAATAAAAAAAACAACTTTTTCCATACTTGTTCAATATTTTTGTTATGTACTTTGAATGAAAAACCACCACCATTTTGGTTATCAATATCTTCCCACATTGGTTTGATATTTTCACGCATTACAAACAACATTGTTTTTTTTATTAATTCAAATGACAATTCTTCATTTAATAGAATTGTTTTTTCAGCGGTATCTAATTTAATTATATTATGATACCCAGAATAGTCCCAATTAGGATCATTCTGTAAATGAATATAAAAATTCCAATTGGAATCCAATTTATATTCAGGCATTAGTATATAATAGATAAAAATTATATTTAATTATATTTTTAATTATATTCATATTTATATTTTTGATCGAATATGCATTAAATTCTCAAATACAACTGGTGGACTTCCTCTTGTATGGTGCACTAATTTTGCATCACGTGTTAATTTCAATAAATGCATTAAATCGTCATTTTGTGTAAATTTTGCGTGCTGTGCTTTATACATTTCTATTTTACTTCTATCTGGGAAATATCCTTCGTCCATTTTAATTGCGACTGGTCTTACTAGTTTACCTTTGAATTTTCCTGATTTTCCTCCAGCAGCCTTTGCTAAAGTTGGATCTTTTGATATATCAGAATTTGAATCTAATGAGAACTGATTATAAAAATCAGGAGTTGATTTGAACTTTGAACCTTGATAATAATGTTCAACGCTTTGCCATCTTTTTCCTTCTAAATTAAATGGACTTATCCAAAAATTAGATAATTTTTTACGCCAATCTTTTATTTTACTTAATGCAATGTATTTATCTTGATCACCTTCTTTCATTTTTTCTCCAGAACCTTTTCCTGGAATTGCATCGGATGATTTAGAGTAAAACAAAAATGTAGTTTCTGGTGTATATAATCCATTATCATCAAGATTAATTATACTTCTATCTGATGGAATTTCTACACTTATATGTTGAAAATCATTATTTTCTAATCTTTCTTTCAAAAAATCAAATGCTTTTTGCAATCTTATAAATTCAGGTGTCTCTTTTTTTTCTTCGAACCTTTTATCTGGAAATAGGGCAAGCGATTTTTCTTTAAACCTTTGCCCGATTTGTTCTAATGTATAATCTGGATCCACATTTAATATCATCATTGCATATTTCATGGTCATATGTTCGTATGAATCTATATATTCTTTTGCAAGTGTTTTAAACTGATTTACATAACTTTCTGTATCTAATGCAATACCTAGTGGACGGGCAATTTCTTTTATTTGCCGCATTGATAAATCAGCGATTCTTATACCAATTTTATTTAGAAATTCTGTTATTAATACTTCTTTATGTTTTTTTGTCATTGATTTAGGTTTAGAATCTCTCGATTTAGATGCTTTAGGTTTGGAAGCTCTTGATTTAGATGCTTTAGGTTTGGAAGCTCTTGATTTAGATGCTTTAGGTTTGGAAGCTCTTGATTTAGATGCTTTAGGTTTGGATGCTTTTGGTTTTTTAGAAGGAACTTCTGGATCTGAAATTGCTGTTTTCGATTTTCTTACAATTTGTGATCTAGGTTGAGGTGGTAAATCTAGATCTAATGCAGATGGTTCATTAAGCTCTAGTCCATTAGGCTCTTTTACAGGTTCTTCAAATTGTACCCTTTTAGATTTTTTTAATCCTTTTGATCTTTTCGATTTACTTCTAGGTTGAAGACCAGATATATAATCTAAGATAGTTTTTCTAAACAAATACTTATTTCTAATATTACTTAATTCAATGCCTGCTTTTCTTGCAAGATCAAATGTTTCCGGAGAATCCATTTTTACTATACCTGGTCCAATATCTTCTATAAATGTTCTCATGATTCTTAATGTTTGTGTTTGAGATTTTAGTTTTGATTTGTCTCGTCTTTTACTTTGTTTTTTAGTATTAGGCATTGGTTCTAATGGAGGAATTTCATTACCTTCACTATCATATATTTTATTAGATTTTTTTTTCAATCGTCTTGTGCGTGATCTTTCAAATGGAGGAGAATTGACTAATCCATTTTCATCTAGACTTGAATTTGAAAATAATTCTTTCATCAATCCTATTTTTTCTTTTGCAAATGATCTTTTTTTTAACGTACCACTTGTATCTTTAACGCATTTGAAATCTTTATTTCTACTATATCCATTTCGGCATGCTTTAATATATCTACACGTTTTCTTATTAAAATCTTTTCCAAACGTGCAATCTTCTCTATTCATTATATTAATGTTATATTTTAATGTTATGTTATGCCTGAACAAATTTTTTATTCGGATTTAAACTAAACACCCAAAATACCAAAAGTGTAACATAGGTATAAAAAATAATTGGAATCATTACCAAAATCCAAGAAACAAGACCAAGATTCATTTGACAAAATGCCTGTAAAATGCATGTGAATATAATTCCGATAATAGCTTTCACAAATGCTTGATGATATTCTTTATTAGAAAGCTCTAAAATAAGATAAATAAGCATAATAACTGCATACAAAAGAGCGGGAGGACATAAGAAATTTAATAACATTAGTATAGTATTTAAAAATATATTATTTTACATAATTAATGGAAACGATTGACGAGAACCAAAGTAAATTCGAGAATGAAAAATGTAAAGATGAAATTGCAATCATAATGAGACAAACTACTTATACAAAAGAAGAAGCAGAAATATTATTTGATAATTTGGGCAGTGTTGAAAAATGTATTGAACATTATCTTGGAATCAAGCCAAGAGGAGAACCGGCTATTTCAACAAATCAAAAAATATTCAAAAGTATAAGAGATTTTTTTTAATTATTTGAAATTATAAAATGCAAATTTTCCTATTGGATGAGGAATTTTTTTAGGTTGACTTTTAACAAAAAGAGAGGTTTGTTCTAACTTTTCATGTGGATTATATAAACATGTAAATGAATTAATATCTAACATTTTAACATCATCGTTATAGTTATAATTCAAATTCCTTAAAGTATTTAATCCATCCACAATATTTTTATTTTTATAATCATTTCGAGCTTTTACATCTATGTTTTTACTAAATTCATCAATTAAATGCAAGATATTGTGATTACCAATTTCAAAAAAATTAGAACGATTAATTTTAATATTATTCGCCAAAGCTTTATCTAAAATTACATTATCTTCATATCCCCATCCCCAAAAATTAGGAAACCCATTTATTTTTTCAAAATCTTTACCCTTAATTGCAAATATACCTCCAAGTGTAAAATAAAATCCATAATAATGTTTAATTTCATTATCTTCTAAATTAAAATCTAACAAATTCTTTTTGTGTGGTAATGTATCTACATCATTAAAAATAAAAATAATATCTTTATAATAATCATATTTTTCTTTTGCATATAAAAATCCAATATTTTTCATTGCACCTCGATTGAATGACAAATTATTATTTTGATGAGCAAATATAATATCATATGAATCTTTATCATAATCTTCCATCAAATATTCCATATATTTTACAAAAAAATGTTTTTGTTGTTCTCTATTTCGATAAGGAACAATAAATACATATTTAATCATTATATTATGCAATATTATATTTTTTGATGATTACTCCTGGTATAAGCTGATTTTCAAAAGATTCTAATTTTTTAAAACATTTATTTATAGTAACCTCACTTATTTTACTGATTTGATTAATTGATTTTTTATTAATATTTAAATTACATTTTTGACAAACATAATATACAATTCCAGCAGAGATAGAATGAGGTGTGTTTTCAGGAATGAGTTTTTGTTTTTCAACAATAGATGCAATAAAGAGACATAGTTGTGTTAACTCTTGATTAATTGATAATTTACTACAATAACGATTAATGAATGATGATGGCGTTGTATTATGCAATACAGTTTTATCATCATTTTCTTCAATATCATTCAAAATACTTAATGCATTCTTACAACCACGTGTAGCACTTTTGTTATCTAATTTAAATATACTGGCAATCTCTTTAGATGTTCTTGGGTTTTCATTCTTACTACAAGAAATATAAATAGATGCAGCTAAAAGACCATCTCGATTTAAACCTCTATATGTTTTTTCTTCTGAAATTTTATCATAATAACGAATTGCATCATCTATGATGATTTTAGGTATTCCTGCATTGCTTGCTAAAATAGTAATGATTTGAAAATCGTCATATTTTGATTTCTCTTTGTATGGCATAGATTGCCACTCTGTATAACGTCTAATTTTTCGCATTTCGTATGTTGAATTACCATTACATACAATTTTACATCCAAAAGACGATTCTTTTAATAATGGATTAATTGGCATACCACATCTTGTTGGATCGGCTGAATTAATATCATCTGCACCATAGTATCTCCATTCTGCACCAAAATCCAGTACATCTTTATAGATAACGCCGCATGATTTATTAGAGCAGCAATAAAATCCATCCTCTGAAATAAATAATGGATCATCACAGGATGAACATTTGTTATCTATAAATTTATCTGAATAAATGCACTCAATTTCTTCATCCAAATTTTTTTTCATTTCATTATCAAATATGTTCCAAATATCCTTTTTGCGAATATTTTTCAATGTTGACATCTTTGAATAGATATATCAATTAAAAATTAAATCAATTTTTATTTTATTATCTTATAATAAATGGGTAATACTGCATCGGGACCAAATAATTCAACAACAGATGAGAGAGAAAATATAAATACGTTACCTATGTTAATTGATGAGATTGCAATGCATTATATGCTTACACAAAATGCGATTGATTTGAAACGTATTAGTGATAAAGAATATCACGATAATTTAATTGTTTTAACAAGTAATGTAATTGAAAAACGATTAAACAATTTAGAAATTGGTTATTTGAAAATTCGCATTACTGGAAATGACGAAACTCATATTCAAGATATAATGCCTGCAAATAGTAAAGTAAAAGATAAAGTAATTACAGATATTTCAAAATTTTATATCAAAATTTTTACGATATATAGTAGTATTGCATCAACATTTGATCCTCAATATTCTTATGTTGATGAAAATGGATCAAATAAAACATTTTATTTAAAAGATTCAGATGAATTTAAAAATATACCTGCAAATGTAAAACCTACTCTTACTCAATTAACAAATCCAATGAGTTTATGCCGTAAAAGATTAAATATATTAAAAAATAGATATGATGATACAAGTGAGCCCGGATCTGTGATACTTAATCCTGGTGAAAAATTATGTTCAACTGAAAGTACTGCAAAATTAACAGATGAAATTGGTATCAAAGAATTGGATTCATTATATTATGATATTTTTGATTATAATACCAAAAAATGGAGTAAACGAAGTAATAAAATGAAAAAAAAATATAACAAAGATCTTATATTATTTTATCGTATATTTACTGGTAAAAAAACAAAACCTGCAAATATTAAAAGTTTTCAGGATATTGAATTACTTGATTTCAAAACTATATCTAGTTGTTCAGATAATACATTTTTATCAGATATTGTTATTTCAAAAGAGAATAAGTTGGTGAAACAATATAAGGAAAAAATAGATTTAATACAAAAAACAACAGAAGAAAATAAAGTCAAATTGTATAGTATATTAAAAGAATTATTTGTAGCAAAGATTGTTGATAATGAACAAACATTTACAATAAATCCTTCACTTACTTTGGATAAAATACTTTTATTAGAAGAACAAACTAGAATAAATCTTCTTGATTTATACATTTCTTGTGAAAAATATTTTATTCAAGCATTGATTATATTTGAAAATATTTATGAATCAAAAGATTATACTATAAGTGAATATAGAAAGGAAAATTTAATGAAAATACAGCCACAAACACAACCACAATCTATAAACTACAAAGATACTTTAACTATACCTCCTCCTTTTCAACCATTTAGCCAAAGCTCAGAGAGTATGACTTCAAGTATGTCTCCAAATATAGGCCCAACTTATGATTCTATAGGTCAACCCCTATTTCAGGATCAGGTTACTCAACCAATTCCATCAACTCAATTGACTCAACCGATGCAGACAGATACACAGATACAAAGTCAACCACCCACAACTCAAGATCAAAATACTCAGCCAAGTCTTACTCAATCAGCTCAGACTGGTCAACCATCTAATTCTGAAAAAACAGAGAGGGGAATATTTGATTATTTTAAATCTACTCCAACGGCTCCAACAACGGTTCCAACAACGGTTCCAACAACGGTTTCAACAACGGTTCCAACAACGGTTTCAACAACGGTTCCAACAACGACTCCAACAACAACGACTCCAACAACAACTCCTCTTCCTGTAAATCCATCTTCAACAAATGTTACTCCAAGTAAAATTACTCCAGAAATGTCTATTCCTGAAAATCCAATTCAACCTCAAGATCAGTCTCAAGCATTCGGACAAGGTCAACAATTTGATCAAGCTCAATCATTTGGACAACCTCAAGATCAAGTTCAATCATTGGGGCAACCTCAACAATTTGATCAATCACAGGCATTCGGACAAGGTCAATCATTCGGCCAACCTCAACAATTTGATCAATCACAGGCATTCGGACAAGGTCAATCATTCGGCCAACCTCAACAATTTGATCAATCACAGGCATTCGGACAAGCTCAAGGTGGCCAACCTCAACAATTTGATAAATCACAGGCATTCGCACAACCTCAAGGTGGCCAACCTCAACAATTTGATCAGTCTCAATCATTTGGACAACCTCAA
>Ga0214921_10001742_pt1 | contig 36598 bp, 44 predicted proteins | sample LL1505_MetaG_FD_177992 | JGI IMG/M metagenome (GOLD analysis project Ga0214921, IMG submission 177992) | Freshwater microbial communities from Lake Lanier, Atlanta, Georgia, United States - LL-1505 | ecosystem: Environmental > Aquatic > Freshwater > Lake | place: USA: Georgia | collected... | reverse complement strand
CCCTTCACGGGTCGAGACACCGACATTCGTTTGGACGATGACATTATATCTAAAAACAATATTATTTTTAATCTCGTAAAAAGGACGAAAAAAATTTGAGTTATGATTATAGATGATCGCACAAAGCCCAGGTCCGCTCAGCCAGCATTTTGGCAAGATTATCGAGACGATCTCGAGAAAAGAGAACGTCGAACCTGTACTCGAGGACGATGACGACGATGTAGTTATAATCGACGAGACCCCTGGAAATATTGTCGTGAAAGAAGAACAATTTATTCAGGACGATGAGAATATTGTCGTGGTCGACGACGACGATGTAATTAACGAGACTCCCGTAAATATTGTCGTGAAAGAAGAACAATTTATTCAGGACGATGAGAATATTGTCGTGGTCGAAGATGCGGACATCGAAGAGAGTTGCGTCAGCAATAATCTTGATACCGAAGAAAATACCGAAGAAAATACCGAAGAAAATACCGAAGACGACATTATATATTACAAGGATGCTCAGATAAAATACGAGTTTGGCAATTTGCGCAAAGAGAACGGCGTGTACTTTGCTCCCCTGAAGAAGCCCGTGATGATCCAGACTCCCGTTCTGAGACTAAAGGAACCTATATCCGGGATTTCGACGATGCTGAAAGTGTCTGGAGGATTTGCGAAGTTTGTGAAAAGCCACGAGGAGAACATTCTGAGATTCACGAAGGCAAACAAGACGACGTGGTTCAAAGATGATATAGATGACAACGTGATCGAGAGCGGATTCAAGTCATTTTTAGAGGCGGACCAATTAAAAGTCAAGATCTCGGACGATTTTGCATCGTTTGATACCGACGGAGACTTTATCGACAGCGCGTTTTGCACTCCCGCAGAAGTCAGGTGCATCTTAAAAATTTCCGGAGTGTGGTTTGGATCTGTCGAGTTTGGTTCTATAATGTCTCTCGTTCAGACGCAGCTCGTAAAGCTTCCCAAATGCTCGATCAAGACGGATCGCGAAAGGAAAAATTATAATTATGCCAAAGAATTTGCGTAATATATTGCGATAAAAAAAAATATAATATATTATCATAGTAATACAATACGATGGATATGTCGAACGTGGCCAAAATCTTAGCTTTGATCGCTGTTGTATTCGTTGGTTTCATGCTCTGGAAAAACATGTCTGAGAAGAAAATCAGCCCTCCTACGCCTTACAAAGCACTCGAAAAATACATGAACTCCGCAGAAGGCGAGGAGTACGACGCGGAAGATGATGATATGTATTATCCCGAGGATGACGAGGAAGAATATGATGACGAGGATTACGAGGATGACATGGCCGAGGAGTATGAGGATGACATGGCCGAGGATGACGAGGATGAGCCGTATGACGATTCCATGGACGCCGAGAACACTCTCCCCAAGGTGATGAAGCCTGTGATGCCTCTCTTGACTCCCTCATCTCAGCTGCTCCCCAAAGTGACTCCCGAGGCCGCCGATTTCGCACAATTCGCCCCCAAGAATCTGCAAGCTCAGAACTTCCTGACTGCTACCCAGTGGGTCGGAGTGAACACGCAAGGAAGTTCTCTGAAGAACGCCAACTATGACTTACGCGCCAACCCTTTGATTCCCAAGGCGGACGTATCCCCGTGGAGTAACAGCAGTATTGAGCCAAATCTCTATGCTCGCGAGCTGTTCGGTTAATAATATAGTGTAAATAATTTTGTCGATACGGTGAAGTCTTCATATCGACAAACTGCGATCGAGTCCATGTACTATATTTCCATATGCGGTCAAAATTTTTGGTGTCACTCAATCATTCATTTTTATAAGACAATGTGCGTGCCAAAGCCCAGTCACGCTCTTTTGTTCTTCGGGATTCACGAATGTAATAAAATCTAGAATGCCTGTACGCATCAGCGCGATCTCGCGTATCTTTTCGTCTTCCAGAGGGGAAGTCGACCATATGAGATAATGCCGAGTACCAACGACATCGTAAGGAAACGCATTGCGCATCCATTTCACGTCGGCCCCGTTCATCTTCTTGCGTATCACGTCTTCGATATGGATTCCGTTTCGAACCAAGGCATCTTTGTATTCGTCGTACTTTTCCAGGACGGAAGTACCCCTGGTAAATAGATCGGTTCTTCCCAGCATAACACATAATTTTGCGTCGCTCCAGATCATTATAGTATACTCGTTTTTTTTAATAAAAATATATTAATATATCGTTAATCTATATTTTATATTATGTATCATATATTATATTTCATATTCATATTCATAAATGAATTATGATAAAAAGCATGTGATTTATTTACTAGCAAGTCCTAGTAATAAATTATATATTGGCAGAACTTGCAATTATTTTTCAAGAATGAGACGTCACGAAAATATGTCAGATAATTGTAGAAAATTAAATAGAGCTATTGAAAAATATGGCTGGGATAATTTTGATATAATAATTCTGGAAGATAATTTGACATATACAAAAGCAACGGCACGTGAAACATTTTTCATTCATCTTTTTGATAGCGTATCATCTGGTTATAATATTCTTCACGGAGGGATAGGTTTAGGAAGTGGCAAAGATTGTGTGAATTCTGGTATAAAACACACAAAGGAACATAGAATGAAGAATTCAGAAGCAAAAACGGGTGATAGAAATCCAAATTTTGGAATTCCTAGAACATTAGAAACACGTATAAAAATATCTGAGTCTCAACCAAATAAAAGGAAAATACGGTCATTCAATATAAAAACCAAAGAAATGAAAATATTTGAATCTGTTTCAGATGCTGCCAAAGAACTCAATGTTCACTCTGGCAAGATTAGTGGTATTTTGAACAAGACTGTGGAAATCAATAGGCATGGAAATCTCATTGTGAGGAGACAAGTGGGAGGATATACATTCGAGGACTTTGATGAGAACGCCGAAGACATGACATACGAAGAGATATCAAAAACGACGACTGAGAAAACACGAGAAAAGTTAAGGATAGCATCCAAAGGGCGTAATGCTAAAGGCGTGATTGGATATCACGTACTAGGATACACGATAGAATTTGATGTTATAAAGGATGCGGCAAAGGAATTAAATATTGACGATGGTGAGATCAGTAAATGTGCCAAGGGGCTTTGTGGTCCTAGAGGCGGGTTTACTTGGAAATATGCGAACGAAGAGGAACGAACAAAGTATCCGGTGTGGGATATCAATAGAAAATCCGGAGCTCAAGGAAGACCTATATATAGAATTTTGGAAGACGGAACAAAGGACGAATATAATTCAGCAGCTGATGCTAAACATATTTTCGGAGGAGATATATACAAATCGTTAAGGACTGGTTGTACAGCAGGTGGTTATCGTTGGTTTTATATATAATAAAATATATTAATAATATATCATAATGGGTAGTCGTATAAAGCCAGCTCTTGAAGACGGACGCTCGTGATTTGTTTGCGATGAAAAACGTCCGGCCACGAGTAAGCGGATATCTCGTGGGAAACCCCGTTAGCTTTCCGTCTAGAAGCAGACGTTAGTGACTCGATGAGTTGCGACATCATCAAATTGCGGGAACCCCCTAAAGCTCATGATACCAACGATGATGCGAAAGTGTCATCCGGCCGAGAGAGGACCTCGGGTATGGTAATAATTCGTGCGATGAACAATGGGCAATCCGCAGCCAAGCCCCTAAGGACGCTATGCCGAGTCTACGGGGAAGGTTCAACGACTAAATGGTGGTGGATATTCTATGATGAGTGTAGACAAACTCTAGAATATTTAAGATATAGTCTAGTCCCTTCAAATATCCCGAAAGGGAGGGTATTTCGTCACAAATTACGTTTCGTCTGGAATTTACAACAACTATCTCGAGGACAAGTTCAAGATCCACAGCGACTCCAATTATCGTCTCTTTTTACAGAAGAACGCGAAGCAGGTCGAGAAGGTCACCAACGCCCTGACGGCATATTACGTGAAACCTCCCAAGATGCCGAAGGTCGCCCTGAAGGTCCAAGGAGATTCTGATATGAGCATGACTGCCGGTCTGGTAGGTCAACAGCAATCTATTTTGGGAAAAAATTATTACAAAAACCTCGCTCGTTATAACAACAAGACTCGTTGATACTGCTCGAAAACATAGTTTGTCGATACGAAAGATATCGTATCGACATATTACGACGAATAAAATGCGTAATTTAAAAATATTATTTGTATATAATAGAATATCTCATGGCAGAATTGTTGGCCATTGCAGGAATTATAGGTTATGGTCTTTATAATTCTCAAGAGGGCAGAGAACCGCGCGAGGACAGAAACAGATATGCGGATATCATGGGATCGGGCAGAGGCATTCGCGAAGACTACGATGTGAAACCGACGGACATGGTCAGGAAATACAGGAAGAAAGCAGAAAAACGTTGGAAACAAGCTCGAATTCCAAAAGAATCCGGGATCATTACTCCGAATATGCGTCCGTCCGAAATAATGCCTTTTTTCACCAGCGGCAAAACGATGAACACGAATTCTGATTACAAGCAAAGGAAGATGGAACTGTTCACCGGCGATGTACTCGACGGCACGTCTGTATCCGGGACATACAAGCACAAGAAAGAAACCGGTACCATGTTCGGTATGAATCCTCAAGGACGGGTGTCTTCTTCTGGAACCGTCGGAAATGCTCCGGGAGACGCCGAACTTCAAAAAGCCAGGAGCATCACCGCGAGGACTCACAATAACGTTCTGCCGGCGGAGCAACTTCGCGTCGGTCCCGGTCTCGGAGTCGGTCCAGAGGTTGCAGCCACGGGCGGGTTCCACCAGTTCTACAGACAGCTGCCGCTCAACGTCAACGAGTACAAACTGACCACTCTTCCGGGAGGAGTCGTTCCTGGCGGTTCGACCATAGGTGGAAAAGGAGAGATTCAGCAGATTTCCAGCATCAATCATAACCCCGGCGCTCTCGTTATCCCGTACGATGAGCGTCCTCCGCTGGCGACTCCGAACGGCGCAATTCTCGGTCGCACAGAGTACGGCAAAGAACCTAGAGGATGCGCCGGTCTTCGCCCCTTCGAGGATGATTACGCGGGTCCTTCCGACAGTATCGTCGAGGCTCAGATGGCGAGATATTTGGACAAAACTCGCGGCCGTCCGCGCACTGGCGAAGGAGATTCAACTCCGCTCATCAACGCTACTGGAATAGCAGGGCAATACTCTGGCATTGGTGGCTATAGCGTAGAAGGACCAGAGAGCGTCACTCTTCAAACGCAGAGAGGCTTAGTTAATAAATATCTGATGCCCGCCGGACCGAACGGAGGAGTGCAATCGGCAGGCGAAGCACGCCCTGAATTTATTCCAGAGCCAACACTTCGCGAATCATACGAGAACGTATATTATACTGGTGGCGCAGGGACAGTCGTTGGTCCTGCCGAGAGATTGGACGTCGTAGAATTGCAGCCCGAAAGCCGAATGCCCGCGAAGAGAGGGGCGCAGACTCGCAACTATACACCGGGCGCCGCGCCGACCGGAGGGGCGAATAATGTTTTCATGCCAGAATCGATGGGCGCGTACGGGCTCATCGACAAAAATAAGTACGACGGTTACAATCACACATTATCAACTCCTGTCGCGCAAACGTTCGGGTCGCTCGCAACGGAAGGAAAGGAAGATCGCTTCGGTACCAAGAGCGCCGTTGAAAATCCTTATTCTACGATCAGCGCACTCAACATTGCATCGGGGCAATTATCAGAGAACAGATTCAATCGCGACGTTGCCAAGGCGGATGTCCTGACCAACGTAAACGATGCTGGTCGACCATTCGCACAGCAGCAATTGAAGCCCAAAGCGTGGTCTCCAGATGTGACGCCTCTCTGGAAGAAATGAGTTGTCATTTGATCCCGGCATTGCATTCGATATATAAACCATTCACAGAATGATAAAATCATTATCAAAATGGATACTATTCCCACAGACATCTCAAGGAACATTTACAAGATGGCGATCAAAGCCAAGAACGATCATAACGAGCAGCAAATAAAATCAACGATCTGGAACGTTCTTCATTTTATTTTGTCAAGCACCGTTCTTCAATCAGAAATTCCTTTGTTTGAAGGATCCTTGAAGCGACTTTATGTGACAGTTTTCAACGTTGATAAGATAATGCAGCCGAGTGGACTCATCACGACGCGAATGGTTTTTTTTGTCGATTATGATGAATTCGAAGTGACGTATAACGACTACGGAGACGACGCAGACGTGTGTCTTCACGTCGTCAACAAGCATGGGCACTATAAAGACATTGTTGCGGAAGCATTCTGGGAGTGCTTTCCCAAAGGAATTGTGTATTAACATGTAATGGCGACAAATGATTCAAAAAAATACTTAAATTTCTATAATCCTAGGAGCTGCTTTCTTGCTCGCCCTGCCACGTGGTTTCTTAGCGGTCTTCTCGATCTTGATCGTGTTCATCTCGGGAGAACCAAAATCGGAAGGTGGAGGCGATTCGAGATCAGAAGGAATATCTGACAGTCTCTCCGACTCGTCGTCGCGAATGCGTGCCATCGTATCCTTGACATCAGGCTTTAGATTAGTTTGCTCGGGAACGAGGTGGTTCGATCCGAAATTAGGAGTCATCCCAAATTGAGGAGGAGTCGCGAATTGAGGAGGCGTTGCGAATTGAGGAAATGTAAACGTGGGAGGCTTCATCTCCTTTCTCGCCACGGGAACTTGCATATTTACGCTTTGAGGCGCTACGGGCTCTGTCTGTTTAATTTGAGGACCCGCGCTGCCACCACCAGTCATCATTTTCATGATGCTTTCCATCATTCCACCGCCTCCGTTGTCGCCATCTTCTAGAGTCTTGGCTACTTTCTTGGCCATCACATTGCTCATGTGGAAAGTGAGTGCTGATGCTCCGAATGTAAGAAGCAGACGAACCTCGGGAGGAGTCTGGACCTTGCCGCGATATTTAAAGAAGAGTTCTTCGAATATGCTGTCATATTCTTTTTGCGTGTAAACCGCTTGATGCATCTGGTCGGACCACCCGTCCAGCTCCAAATCTAGCACATCTACTTTATCGTTCAAAAACTCTAGAGCCGACGCCAGTCCCACCACGGCTTTGCGGGAAAACTTGAGACTGCGATCTAGCTCCAGGTGAGTCTTGATGCGATTCAGTTCGGCGCGCATTTCTCTGATATCATCGCGTGCGCTGAACTTCCTGGGCTCGATCCCTTGGCGGCGAAGCACTTCGAGTCGGAACAAAATATCGGCCTTCTCGTCGCCGATCGTGAGAAATCCCTGAGACGGCTGTTCTTCTTCGGTAAAATAGCTAGAACGGCGGCGTTCTACGGGAGATCCGCTCGACGAACTATAGATGTCGCCATCGCCGTCGTAATCCGCGGACACGTCGCTGTTAGAGTCCGAAGACATCTCGTCCGCATTTCTCGTCTTGTTCGGATTTGCAATATCCTTCATCATCTCTTTCAAATCTTCATCGTCTCCAAAATCGGAATCGCCAACAGACGGCGGTGGACGTCCAGGTTTTTGGCGGTCCGCAAAACGTTGCGGGAGTTGGATACCGACACCGCCGGCGTCTGAAGTGACTCGCATTGCGGGGCGAGTATCGAACGTATTGCCGAGCGTTACGGTCATTGATCTTTGGCAATATATTTTTTATTATAAAACAACGCATTTAAGTTGTTAATACGAACGATGAGGTGGCTTGTATTTATCAGGGGGCGATGATGATGATGATATTTTGTTTGTAATTATATTTTCGTCGATCATCATTCGCCAAGGTTCTGTTATAACTTTTCTTATGATGGTTGCATTACTCGAGATAGTATCGGAAAACACCTGACGTTTGGGTATCTTAAACATTTCTTCGAAAGATACCCATATGAGCTCCGATTTTTCGATGTATGCCGAACCGATGTTCTTGTACTTCAAGAAATTTACAATTTTTTTAAAGCGAAGAGGGAGGTCCGGAATGTAAGGGACTTCGATTAAAAACATAGTGTACATATTTCCTTTTTTTGTAGTTCCGTTCACTGTTACAGACATTTTCTTGACTCGCTCGCGAATCGAATGCGGTGAGTTGCACAGACATCCTAAAGTTTCTTCGTAAAATTCTCGAGTGGCCGTGTTGACGGGATCGCAATTGTCTATAGGTTCAGATTTGCCGCCAAAATCAGAGAACACCCCGTCTCGAGAGTCTTTACCGAGCAAAAAAACTACGTCGCCGTGCTCGTTTCTGCTGATCGGAAGGATACCTGCAGAATTGTTCATGATTAGCAACTAGTGTATCTTCACATAATTTTTGAGAGTTTTATACGTGGACATCAAAAGAGATCTTCTTCTTTCTAAATGTCTGCGTATCAAAATCTATGAACACTCCTCGTTCCAATGGAGTCGACATCTTTCGCAGCGTCATCATGCCGATTCCGGAGATTCGCGAAAGTTCATTCCACGTAGGAAACATGTGCTTGGATCCATTCAACTTTATGTGAATGGGAAAAGTCAAGTCACAATCGAAAATATGTCCAAACTCGCGAAATTCTTGAATGCTATTGTAAAGAATCCGATCGAGATTTCCCTTGAACCCTCTGCTCGTAGAAGGACGATACCCGCTAAAAACGAGCGATCCGCTTACGAGACGAATCGAACAATATGAGTGTTCGGAGCGAAATGATATAGTCCACCCGTAATAATCCCTCATGGCCACCGTACAGATCACTCGATCCTTGCCCACTCTTTTCTCGTGGACATACGCCATATGATTGAAACGACCATCGCCTTCATCGACGTCGACTGCAGTTTGATTCCATTCGGCCGTCAGACACTTAGCAAACACCTCTTCCATTTCGTCATTACTGACAAATCTGTTCCATGTGACTCTATAGTGCGGACAGAACACGCCGACCTGGTTTTCGGACTTCATGCGAAGAGCTTCGTACATCGCATGTAAAATGCCAGAATAAGTACCACGAGGGCTATAGGAATCGACATCCAACGGGATCGACGTGTGCGTGATGTCAAATTTGAACTCGATCGGGTCGTTTACTCTTACCGAGTGATGAGGCGCGTGAAGATCTACGGTGATGGAAATGATCTCGTCGATCACCCGAGTGCTACAGTACAGCTTTCGACCGCACACGCTCACTTGCCACCCATTTCTAAAATAACTCGCAACTCGATGACAGACCTGATCCGTGATGGTAAACGCATGCATTGGGAATTCTTCCCAGAAACCAGTACTTCGATGCACGTGCAGCAACGTCATGAATCTTCCGTACCAAAAATGCTGCATCTTCTCTTTCAAAATCTTATCAAATTCTATTTGTTTCCTCACGCGAATAGCCTCTTGATCACACATCGCAACACTGAAGTTGGCAACATCGGCGGTATTTTCGAGTTGAGAGGCAATTTTGCAGATAACGTCGGTATTCATTATATGATATACGTCGTGGCGTTTGTTAAATTGTTTTGATTGACGATATAAATAATAATAAAAAATAATACTATAATATAATAATGCAGTTCGCCACAATTTCCGAGGCATTCGGCGTGGATTCTTTAGAAAATGTAGATAAAAAGCCAGCGAAGCGCACCGCATTCGGAGACAAGATATTCGGCGAAGATGTCGAAGATGCTGACGCGAAGGACGTCGAGCCGCCCATCATGGTCATTCCGGAAGACAGGAAAATTACTCAACGCGAAGTCCGCGAGTTCTTGGCGAATACGTACAGACAGAAAGGCATCAAAGGCGTTTGGAGCATGTTTGATTCGAGAATCAAAAGAAAGCTACTCGGGATGTGCAGCAAACCTGTGAATGCTATTTCCGGATTTTTCGAAGATCTTTTCACGTCCCCGGAGAAGATGCTCGCGATCCTCGCGGTGCTGTTCGTCATCATCATATTGCTCGACGTGAGCAAGACCAAAGTACCGGAGGCGGCTCCTAGATTTCATCCCGCAGATCAGATGTATTACCAGCAACCGCAACAATATTATTATAGCGTGAATCCGGTCAGCACTGGCTGATCATGGTCTCGAGAGCAGTTTGTCGATACGGATATATAAATAACAACTTAATATGTATGTATATAAATAATCAATGAAGCAGATCAAACCCATGGATAAACGTTTGAGCGAGATCGTAGAATTGAGGAAAAAATTAGAAGAGCTCGGTTTCGATGCTAAGAACGAACAAGTAAAATATTTATACGATAAAATGAACCGTTTTGTGAAGGACGCCGAGGGATTTTCTGATAAGATCGATTTGCTTGATTACAATAGAGTTGCATTATGCAAGTTTTCGTTACAGCCTCATTGCGTCAGCACGATCGTGTTGAGAACTATTAAGACTTGACGAACATAAACATATACACGATCATACCACTCAAGAACGCATAAAAATCCATATTATTTTTATTGGTATTGTAAGTAGGATACAAGCTTCCGAAGAACAGCATAGAATTCTGATCGGCATACAATCTCTTCGAAACCTCGGCGACATCATCGATGACTTCCTCGTGGTCGATGGCATAATCTTGATCCAAAACACGTTCGATCTTGTGATTTATATTCAGATCGAATATCGTTTTATTAAGTGAAATTTTTTCCATGACGAGATCCTTATATTTCTTGAAACTGAGAACGATTCCATCGCGTTGCTCGTCGAAATGATCGTTGATCAATTCATATTTCCTGACATAATAACGAAGTTCTCGATGAAGACGTTGATTCTCTTTGAGTTCTGCGATCCTCATCTGGCGATGCAGCTGTTTGAGCAGCACATTTTGAATTCTAGTATTCATTATGATATATAATATAAAACTTTTAATATATACATACGCGAGTGTCATTTGACCCCGGCAATCATATCGTCACTCGCGAATATAAAAGCCGGTCGTTGTACTGACACATCAATCACGATGAGCTTCCTCGATCAGATCATTACTGCCACCAAGGATTCCAATCGGAAGTACAAGCTCGAACGCGCTGAATACGAGCGAGCTTCGAATGTACTGTATAACATCGCGGAACGCAAAGCAAAAGCTATTGTTTTGGCCCGAGCACGAGACGGATTCACGGACGCAACATTCGACGTGATGAATGACATCGTCGTAGATATTGCAACGAAGTGGAGCGTTAAGGAGCTTCTGTATGCAATCATTTTTGAAGATATTCCGCCGGTAGTGACTCGACTGTTTTACACTGCCGATTCTCCATTCAACGGATTTTCGATTACGAATCAGAAGAACGCTTCTGGAGAAGCATCGATATTCGTGATCGATTGGATCCACGCAATGTTGAACAATCCCGAGCACGACACGCCTCCGATCAAGCTCAAAGCTACGATTCCTGACGCTCCGATGAAGTCGAATAATTCGGTCGTTCGCAATCTGTTCGGAAGTGACATTCCGCCATTGACTGATGATCAAATTATCGAATATCTTAATAATTTTTACAATAATTTGAGCGGATTCAATTCTATTGCGTAAAATACTTTGAAAAAATAATTTGAGCGGATATATCGTCACTAAAAACAATTTAAATGATGTAATTTATGAAATGTAAATGGCAAAGTGTCCATGCGGAAAACGAGCGAGTTTCAACATTTCGGGTCAAAAGAAACCAATTTATTGCGGCACATGCAAGAAACCAGACATGATTGACGTCGTGAACAAGAGATGTCCATGCGGAACGCAACCGAGATTTAATGTACCCGGAGAGACCGTCGCGGTGGCCTGCTCGAAGTGCAAGACCGACGAGATGGTCGACGTCGTGAACAAGAAGTGCCCGTGCGGAACACGACCATATTTTAATATGCCCGGAGAGACCGTCGGCGTGGCCTGCCTGAAGTGCAAGACCGACGAGATGATCGACGTCGTGAACAAGAAGTGCCCGTGCGGAACGCGACCAAAGTTTAATGTTCCCGAAGAAACCATCGGCGTGTGCTGCTCGAAGTGCAAGACGCCTGAAATGGTCGATGTCATAAACAAGAAGTGCCCATGCGGAACGATACCGAGTTTTAATGTACCCGGAGAAACCGTCGGCGTGGCCTGCCTGAAGTGCAAGACCGACGAGATGGTCGACGTCAAGAGCAAGAAATGTCCGTGTGGAACGCAACCGAGTTTTAATTTTCCCGGAGAAACCATCGGCGTATGTTGCTTAAAGTGCAAGACCGACGAGATGATCGACGTCAGATCAAAGATGTGCTCCGGATATGACGACATCCCATGCCCCGTGAGAACTTGTTTGAAAAATGGTCACGAATATTGCATGTCGTGCGACCCGAACGAAGCCCGGAGGAAGCGATTCAAGCTGTTTGAGAACGCCTTCTTCGAGCATGCGAAGGACCAGCTCGATGTTCATAAGCGGGAATTCCACGTGAAGTTTGACCCGTCGGAGACCGCGAAGAAGTTCGCCAGGGTAGACGGCATCGTGTTCGGCAACGGCATCATCGTGTGCTTGGAGGTCGACGAGAACGGACATCGAGAGTACGAATGCGAGGAGCATCGCATGCACCTCGTGACGGCGGAGCTGCTCCAAAAACACCCGGGTAACGTCGTGTCGTGGGTCCGCGTGAATCCCCACGTTGGTTCGAAGAACGAATGGAGCGCACCTTCGAAGAAAAAGCGGGCGAAGCGGTTCGACGAGGTCATTGCCGTCGCGAAGGATATTTTGGAAAAACGTGATACTCGCATTGTGTACATTGGATTCGATTGATTGCGTTTATTATTTGGAAAAAAATAACTTTGAATACTCATAGTGATGCAAGAAGAGAATGTTCTCGCTAAATTTGCAAAGGGACCATTTTCAAAATTCAAGGAAGAAGGTCTCGTCGGCATCTTGGAAGAGATTCTCGGTCGTCTTCGAGTTCTACGTCGGAACCAATGTGTTTTGATCCAATCAGATCAAGGATGTGGACAGCTGTTCGAAGAGTATCAATTCCATGTCGTGCATATCGACGATGTAAAAAACGATCATACGTTTATAGTGACGATGCTCGATGCCATCGATTCGTGGGTTGCGAACGATTCATACGTGGTGACAGCAAAATTGCAGAAAGACACATTAGAAGAATATCAAAAAGCTGTTGTCGTAGCCGATGCTCATGATTATATCCCGGTTGCAAAATCGAATGATGTTGTCGTGTTCATCCGAAAAAATCTGGCGAACGATGCCGGAGTAAAAGGAATCAATCTCCGCAATTTCGATCTCATATTTTTCGATCGATGAATCACATGGCTTGAACTATGAAATTTGCTCCGGTGACTGTAAACCCGTTGCTATCCAGGTTCGTCCCATATATTTGAATATAGTCACCGGTGTTTGCCACGAAGACATATTTTGTGGATATATTCTGGAATTCCGTCGTGTTGGGACAATCTTGATATTGTATACTCCCTGGAAAAACATTGCCATTCGACGAAGAATATATTCCGAATCCGCACGTGTCTTTGTTCGTATTGCTCACGAACGTCAGAGTCACGTCCGCTAAGAACCGCTGGACTCCATAACCGACATATGTGATCTGTCCATTTCCGGACGAAGCGAACTTCGTCGAAGCATCTCCTAATGCCCACGAGCCGTCGACCGGATAATAATTGCCACTGACGGGCGTAGCGACCGTAGAATTTCCATTCAAAATCAAATGTCCGAGTGCTTGCGAATTTTGTAGATTTATATTATTGCATGATTTTAAATATAACGACGTAGGAGTCATGTTTCCCGCTACAAATTTAGAAGTAGTTGCGTAGCTGTCCGTGATCATGACCGCTTCTGGTCTAGAAAACGTCGTAGTATTGCTCACATACAACACATTCCCGGTGTTTTTCACGTCGAACGAACAGTCTAATATTCTGACGTGGCTCGTAATGTTGCAAGCATGCCCCAATGTAAGTATGCTATTATTATCCTGACCTTCGAATGTTGTGGATTTGAAATAAATCAAATTCGAATTTCCATTCACGTGAATCGTTCCAGAATTAGACGTTTGACACGAATCCATTTCGAAAATATTGATGCCATCGATAGTGACGAGGCGACTCGAAGCGGACAATATACAATTCTGAATTTGCATCCCGTATGTTGGATAATTTTCGTATACATTGATATAATTGATTAGATTTGGCGCTCGTAGTTGCATGTTGGATATCATGATCGAATTCACGTTCGATTTTATGAGCGCCGTATTGGTCGGTAAGTCCGACACCAGGAACGATCCATATGGATTGATCCCGACGATGGACGTATTATTTGCACAAAGCAAACAATTTCCGTGAAGATCGACGTATCCCGAGATCCAATAAGAAACATCATTTCCGAGATGTATGACTCCGTTCTGAGGTGCTGGGAAATCACTCATTGTTTCTATGTTCATGACGTCGTGTATGCTGTCTTGTTTGGCATCGATCTGAGTCTGCACATTTCCACGAACGCCGTGGACGTACGAGAGATCCGCCGGAGTCGCATCGGACGCCATGACGACTCCCGCATCATCGGTAACGAGCACGGCATTCGCTCCGGCATTCGTGGTCACGACCCCCGATAAATGCGCTCCATTACCTATGTAATTCGTAGCATACACATTTCCGTGAGATGTGATATTAGAAGCGTATATCACGTCGCTGGTCACATCGCCGGCGACGGAAATATTACCGAGTACTTTGTTCGTGAACAATGTTGTTTTCAAAAATGTCGGTGGCAACGTCGGCATATTGTAATAACATTATATTTAATTATATTTAGTTCGAGGACGAATTACGGAGACATATGCCTGGATATATGGCCGTCCGTGGAATATTTGGACTCGAGGGCGTTTTATTTAAATTATCATATCGACGCATTACATTTGTTGGAACAATATGAATCCGCCGAGAGCTGCAATTCCAGCCATTATCCCATATTTGGTCGTCGGCGTTATGCCGTATGCTTCTTTGTGCTGAATCGCATACTCGAGATCTTGAGTACGCTTCGAATGTCTCGTTTCTTGTCGCTGCTGCTGCATCGCAAATTTATGGGCTTTTGCCTCGGCCTGCAATCTTCGCCGTTCGACCTTCGCTTCTCTCTTTTTAAATTCCGACGTTGTTCTAGGAGTAAATAACGAATTTTGAGGCGAAGCCGATCTTCTAGCAGAAGCAGATCTTCTAGCAGTCGCCGGACTCTTATAAGACGCTGGACTTCTTCTGGGCGACGGCGACGGACTTCTTCTGGGCGACGGCGACGGACTTCTTCTCGCGGAATCCCACTTGACCATTTTACTACTCATTTATATTATCGTAATATTTTTTTATATACATAGTTAATGGATCGAGCATACGTCGAATATTTGATGAAACTCGTCGAAAAATATTTAAGTTCTTTGTCAGATCTGGATCCGGGTATGAAATTAAAAATCAAGAAATCCCTCGCTATCGAACTCGTGTCGGTGCCCGCATTGCCAAAAATAAACACGCACATCCCGGCAGAGGTCGTCGATCGTCTCGAATCGATCGGATATGACGAATATACAGCAGACACGATTCTGTCGTTGATATCATTGCCCGAACATTCGACGACCTCGTGGTGGTCGAATTACAATTTTGCAAAATGTTTAGGAGACGGACGCGGATGGACTGTGTCTTTGTTTGGTGCATGCTCCGGAACGGGCGATCTGCTGATGATTCTCGAGGAACTTCAAAAAATAAATAAGAATCACAAACTCTGCAAATACATACACCCGATGAAAAAAACGATCGGAGATGATATGACCGGACTTGAAAATCTTGGCAAAGACATCATCTATATGGAAAATGATACAGAATGGCAACGCGCCGTGTGGATCATTTACATAAAGCTCTACTGGAACTTTGCAAATGATTTTTCGAGCAAATCAAAATCGTGCGAGAAACGTCCCGGACCTGTACTAACGTTGCCGGTCACTAGAGGATTCATTGTTGATACGGCGATCAACCACGGCGCAGATTTATTGAGTCTGACTCCTATTCTCCGCAAAATGAGAAATAAGAGCGAGCCGGACGAAATAAAATGGATCTTAGATTTTTGCGAGGCTCGAAAAAAATTGTTAAAAGCCGGATATCAGAGTCTCGATACCTCTGGAACTGGAGGGAGATGCGATTTGTGGTCGGACATAATTAAAATGGGGAACCTTGTTTTTAAAAGGCCGATCGAGTGTCACGCGGGCTATTGGGGTAGGTATCAAAAGATCGAATGATGTCACATGTTATACGAATACCGATGATATTTCTTGCTTTTCGGATATTTCACGATCGATAATTTCAGATGTTCATTTCCATGCTTTTGTGATTTTATTTTATTTATATGATCTTGGACTTGCCAGATTTCTCCGAAGAAAAATCTGAGTTTCCAGCTGTATTCTCCACCTGGAATCTTTATTGAGGAATCCGAAGCTCCTAATTTCTGGTAAATTCCCCACTTGTTCACGTTTTCAAATTCTTTATAACGAATTTCCGGCGGAAAACAGATCGCTCCTTTCGGCCATTCGAGCAAAGCCACTCCCATCGCAACGTCCGGAGACTTGGCGATCACGAACCCGGTAGAATTTTCGACGTCATATCGATCTTTCATGACCTCCCACGCTCCGCCGGTCTTGATCAGCTGAATCAGAATATCATTAAAAAATGTGGATGATAATACTTCGATTGTTCCACTCGAATATAACGCGGGAATACCAATCCGAACATAATAGTCTAATACACCGCTCGCCGGTATATGAAGCCGTTTCGTGTGGGCGATATCCGAAACAAAGTCCGTATTCATGTTCATCAAGCGCTTCGAGTGCTCGATCATCGGCTCACCGGGAATTGACTCCGACATCATTTTTGTTGATATCAAGACTGTCCTCGAATCCGCAGAAATATCGAGTATTTCGTCCGGCAATGAAACGTCCTTGCATCCAGATTCGCACACTTTCCTTTGGCATGCACTTTCGTTTTTTCGAACGTCGAATGCCGCAGAAGTTCCCATGCCACCGATTGCCGAAAGAGACGGAACTGCAAAATCTACGCCTTTGTAAGATATTTTCATGATGCCCCCGTTGAGATGTTCCGCCATATCCACGGAAGACATTCCTTCATCGCATGGCACATTTATTGTGAATATATTACATGTATAAATCACATTCCCATTTTTTACGAAACGAGGAGCAAATGTATCTTGCTTTTTGAACGTTTTTGAAGGTCGAGATAATTTTGGCCCCGGAGACGTGACTATTTTGATGATGTTGATATTTTTGTCGTTCGCTATATTTAAAACTTCGTCCATATTAAAATAATATATATTATTTAATGAACAACATTCGCACGACTGCCAAGAATTGTTCAAAGGTTTATACGCCGGTTCAACGAGGAGCTACGTGTTGGTTTGCAGCATTGTTCATGACGATATTTTTCAGCCAAAGGATGCGTGGAATATCCGCACAGCATGCAAAGATGCTCATGAAAAAAAACGACTGGAAAACCCCGATAGCGGAAGCCATGATGAAAATCATGACGAACTACGAATTGAATTCCATCGATAAAAATATCATCGGCAAACTCGAACCTAGGGCTTTTTTACGAGCTCTCAGACGGTACGATCCCGTATATTTTGATTCGAAGTCGGAGGAAGTCGACGAAGGATCGCCATATGGCCCATACCAACACAAACTATTCGCTTTTATGGAGATCCCTCATTTATCGGTGACGGTTCCGAGAGACAGTAAAGTTGCCGTATATTCCGCGTACAACTTCGATCTTCCAGTGGACGAAAAGAAATGGAAGCACTCCGTAAAAACATTAGATCCGAAAGGACAATTCGTCGATACGGATAACCCCGAAGTCATCGTCGTCCACCGCGAAGCCGGGGAATCGTATCTTCAAAAAGCGTGGCTGACGTATCGACCTAAAATGTACGAAATAAAGGGGATAAGTCTCGACAGACATCCAGAAAAAATAAAATACAATCAGCGGACGTACGTTCTAGATTCGTGCATTCTTCCCTCGTATATAAACTCGTGTTCGCTCGGGCATGCCATTGCCGGCGTGACGTGCAACGGAGATAAATACGTGTACAACGGATGGGCGGCCAGATCTGGAGATCCCGCGATGGGAGGCGCTGCGATCACCAGAGAGATGCCGTGCGCACTGATTAAAAGTGATTGGGCGGCTGACAAGATGTTTTGCGTAGATGCGAACTCGTGCTCGGTCACCAAAGCAAAGAAAAACGAATTTTGCTACGATGCTTTCAAAAGATCATCGGTCATATATGTGCGCGACGATTCTCAAAAGAACGTTCCAGAGCCCAAAAAGAATATACCAGAACCAAAAAACGTATCCAAAGAATTGCTAAATAAACAAAAGAAACTGGACATGTTGAAAAAACGTATCCAAGAAAGAAAATAGTCGTTTGATCCCGGCGTTCCCCCGGCAATTGTCATTTGACCACGGACGAGCCGCGGCATTTATATCGTCACTGATTGATTTATATTTTAACTTTCGATATAGAATATCATCCAATCATAACATGCTGAACATCGATCACTTCATCGAGTTTGCGAATGCGAACAACGTCGAACTTAAAATTGTTGACGACGATGATTTGTGTATTGATGATAATAAGTCGCACGTCGCATGTTATCTCTTTATGCTCCATAATCAAATTAAGTACAACTTTAACATTGTGCTCCGCATGAATGATGATGAAAAGAAGATTATTTACGCAGTTAACGACGAGTTTTATGATAAATACAAATATAATATTGATTTTAAGATCGACGGTCGCGAAAATCTCTACTTTTCAGTCAAAAATGGCATATTTGTGTGCGATGGTGTCGCGGATGATGATGATGAGTAAAAATGTCATTTTAAAATGTAAAAAAGTTAAGTGTCATTTTAAAATGTAAAAAAGTTAAGTGTCATTTGAAATACATCGTAAATAAATGTAAAAACAATTTATTTGAAATATTCACATAAAAGTGTCATTTGAAAATTAAATACGCGAACAACGTTGAACAAGTATAAAAGAGACGTGTTTATCATCATACTTTTATATATATACAATGTCCTCTACTGAATACACCAACTGTGAAGAAGTTGCCCTGGGCTTCCTTCAAACATGTTGAAAAACGTATCCAAGAAAGAAAATAGTCATTTGATCCCGGTATATCACCGAATATAAATATATAACTCAATATGAGAATACAAATATGTCCGCAATGTATGGCATGCTTAGTTCCGGTCGGTTCTATCACGATGAACATATCGTTCGACGCATACGATCGGAGATCGCGACTCATCCGTTCGAATACTTCATGGACGCCACGCCGCAAGTAGTGTTCGACGACGAATCTTGGGCGATCTTCAAAAGCAACTTGGCAAAGCAAGCAAAGCAGAGAAAGAAGGAAAAAATTCCAATCAAGAAAACGCCCGTTCGCACGAACAGAGACGTTACATTCGATCGAATTCCATTCGATGGCTCTAAGAAAATATTACGGATATGCAAGTCTTCGTTCGAAATCACAAAGTATGCGAATTTCGAGGAGATCAAGAAAATCTATAATAAAACTGATGCGGACAACATTTATAGCATTCTTACTGGAGAATGTGACTCGTCGAGTTATTTTTGGACTCAATCTTAAATGCCTCCCAATTGGCAATACGCATTCGTAACATTGTCAAAATGTCTGCAGCACGATTCTGTAAATCCAGTAATTTTCTCGCCATTCATCTGGAAAATATCGAAAGAAGACAGCCATCCCTTCGCGAGAAACTTAAGATTGCCTTGAGAATATTTTTTGCTCTTTGAATTTGCCACGGACGGCTTCACCGGCTTTATGTTCCTGATGGCGCGTTTGCGAACGTCCGAAAGAGTAGGCTTTATATTATTGTCAAAAGCGAGGCAATGCAACAAAGAATCCGCGAGATCGTCCTTTTTCTTGCTCGTTTCGAACATCGTCACAAATTTCTCGTCCTGCTCGGTATTCTTCAAAAAGTTCGCAACGGTCTCGACGGAAAGCTTCTTGCGTTCGTTGTAGGACCAATTGAGTATATCGCGTTCCGGCCAATAACTCGTGGACGATGCGTACGAAAGTTTATGCTTCGGATCGATGCAATACACGCGTCCATCGTTCATCGCGCAAAACATCTCGATGTAATGTTGTATCCTGACAGCTCGAGGGTTCTTGGACGGCTGACGTTCGATAGCGACGTCGGTGGATTCTTTCACCCAATCTGCAAAATGTATCTTGTTCAGACCGTCGGCTATACCGTTTGGATCTGGCATTATAGCAATGACATCCCATTGAATGATCTTCTGACCGTCTACCATACAAAGCGCAAGGTTCCTTTGTCCTGGATCTATTCCTATCGTCTTCATTTTTTATTTTAGTTTATATTTGATAAGTTTTTAATAGTATTTTAACCAGATCGATACTATTCGACGGCGTATACATCGATGGTCGTCGATTCGTACAATTAATATCATCGACTTTGCAGTTTTTAAATATTTCGATCTGACTCGGTATTTCCTCGCACATTTTTTTCAATCCCAGTGATGCTCCGATCATGCCTCCGACGATCGCGCAATTCGTATCGGTATCGCCCGCCTGTCTCAAAACAAGTCTCATCGAATCTAAAAAATTCATTCGACGAGTCAAACACCAAAAAGCATACGACCATGCTATTTTTGCCCATCCAATCTTTTGGTTTCCAGGCAACAACGGACGAGACAATTGTTCGTAATAAGATTTTATGCCATCTCCATGATCGTGCGCAAATTTCTTCACGACGTCCAATGCTCCGATAATATCACCATGTTCTCTGATGAGATGCCGTATTGCCAAAACATATGTTATCCCGGCATCTTGAGCGGTCTTATTAGAATGAGTCAGACTCTGTTCCGTTCTCACAATTCGCGAGACTTCATCTTCGTCGTTTATAGTAGCACAATACACGGCCAGCGGGGTGATTCTCATGAGCCCTCCGTTGCTTTCCGACGACGCATTGTGTTTTTGAGAATTACGTATGCACTCTGCGGCCCATCCTTCGTCGGTATGTATTTTTTCGAGCAGTGTCCGCAAGGCAAAATACGTCGTTCTGCCCTTATCGAACGGGCGTGACGCCAACCATTCTCCGTAACGACGAGCGATCATTTCGTGGATGCTGTCTGGTCGTATTGCGTCGATGATGCCTCGTGCCAACGATAGAGCCATTTCCGAGTCGTCGGTCACTTGTCCCGGAAATACGTTGAAAGGACCTCCGCCGGGCATCGTGAGTGCTTTTTCTATAGTTTCTTCTGGCACTTCGTTACTAAATTCAGTGAATGACCCAATAGAGTCGCCTATAAATGCACCTACGACACTGCCGAATGCCCTATCTTCGAAATCCGTCAACGTGTGTATATTTTCAAAGAACGTGTCGATCATCATCGTATACTCGTTTTTATAATTTTTTAATAAGTTTTTACATATGTGTCGACATATATTTTATGTGTATTCAATGGGGAGGACTGTCTACATCATCAACGGGAGGCTTATACCGCAGCTCTCGCCACGACGTTTCGCGATCATCTGGATATTGATTGCGATCGTTGATCGGTGCGCTAAAATCCCATTTCGATAACTCCATTGTAGTATCATCATATCCTTCCACTTCCAGATGAGGAACGATAGCGTTTCCTCGCGTAATTTTCTCTACCATCAAAAACGCATCATAGGCCGTCATGGAATCAGCCTCGATGCACCCAGGTTCTAATGCGTTTGCTTCCCGCTTCAAGTCTTCGAATAACAAAGCATCTTCTTGACCGCCGACGAGGCACGAATATAATCTGAGCATATCGACGAGCGATTGGTTTTCAAACATTATATTTATATATTTTTAATATATTCAATTTTTACGCATCTACCGATGCCCTTTAAGTAGTTTGACGCCGTGATTATCCTCGTCATCCGAATCATCCCTTCTAGCACGATCTTTAGAGAACTTCCAAAACGAACGAGCACCCATTCGAAAATCATCTCGAATCTTGGCCTTGAAATGGAAAACGCATATTGTCACAATTGTAATATAAACTTATCATTGCTTAATATTAGAGTATTATATTAGTGATGTTTGGAGATTGTATCTTATATGCAATTTCAAGAAGAGATATTCCAATCATAAACGAAAATAATCAGTTTGATATTGATATTAATAAATTCAAATATTTATATATAGGAATAACAAATAATTTTACAAAAAGAATGCGAGAACATAAATACGCGGCAAATAATATAAAAAAAGGAAAATTATATACTCGCCTTGGTTATCACGGATGGGGAGCATATAAGAAAATCATATTAAAAACAGGTTTAACACGAGATGAAGCTATTTCTGCCGAAATAGAAACAATTTCTTTATACAGAACATTTGAGCTAGGTCTTAATTCTACACCAGGAGGTGATAGTTTTAGAGAAGGCAAGGATCATCACAAAGCACAACCCGTAAATATATATAATAACAATACGGGAGAAGTTACATCTTTTTTATGGATTGGTGATGCTGCAAATTTTATTGGAGTATCGCGAGGTCATATTGGTGGTTCTGCGAATCCAAACGAACATAGAGAACAGATATTTTCTCCAAAATATAATACATGGTTTCAAGTGAGACGTGCTTATGACAATACTCCTTTTGTATATAATATGCCTCTTCCTCGCGAAAAAACGGCAATCTCGCATAGAAAACCTATTGTGATTGTGAATATTGATACACATATAGAAACCGAGTTTGATGGTGTTGACATAGCAGCATCTAAATTAAATATTTCTCAATTCAATATACATACCACAATAAATAGATTTAATAAACAATTCAATGTCGGAAATGATAGATATGATGCTCAATATATTCCAAAGACACGCGATTGGAATTTTTCTATAATTCCTTCAAATAAAGCTAAAAGCTTGGCAGGAGAAAAAGCGATAATTGCCTATGATAAAGACGATAATATAATATACGAGTTTGTTTCTGCATTAAAAGCATTTGAAATGACTGGAATTTCAACAAGCAGCATTTCACAATGTGCAAATCATATAACAAATACAGCCGGTAATTTAGTTTGGGAATTTAAAGATCCAAAAAAACGTGATATATGTGATAAATTACGACCAAGAAAACCAAAAAAAAACTAACTATCGATGACCTTTTAATAATTTTACACCATTCGTAGCTTCGTCATCCGAATCATCCCTTCTAGCACGATCTTTAGAGAACTTCCAAAACGAACGAGCACCCATTCGAAAATCATCTCGAATCTTAGCTTTGAACCAAAATACGCATTCTTCTACATTGTTTGAAATTTTTGTGTTGTCCAAAACTAACACGGAGTAATTTTCCGTACAAGCATTGAGTACTTTATTAAAATCTTCGAAGTTCTCGAAACAACCAAAAAACATATTGTACAGTCGCCAACGGTTCGCTTGAATTGCCTCGCGACACACGAAAAGAATGTCTATATTAGCGCGGATGGCCGGCGGTCCTAGATCGCTGACATATTGACTCGAAAATATCAAGAAAATATTCAAGTGTCTGCCGTTCATGAAGATATAACGCAACACCGGCTTCTTCATGATCGATGAATCGTACGCAAGATCGTCGAGAACGACAAAGACTCGTTTCATATTTCCTTTTTTGGCAGCTTTTTTCTGACGTTCGAGCAACTTCTCGAGAGAAGCAGTGTCAAAGTCGTCGTACACGAAAATTTCCGGGATGAATTTTCCGAAATAACCATTGCCAGCTTCTGTACCGCTCATCACGACTCCGAACGGCAATACGTCTCGTTTAGAATACAATAAATCCTTGATGATGATAGATTTTCCGCTGCCGCGCCGTCCAACGACGCCGACTATTGCTCCCGGGGAAATTGTCGTCACGTCGAATTCGCGAATATTAAAACTCATAACTATAATTTGGTTATCTTTTATTTAAAAAAATTTTACATTATTTCTCGGCCATCAACGCAAGTATTTTTCTCGTGAGTACACTCTGTTCGAAAAAATTTTCCTCGATCAAACTGAGATACAACTCGTATTCTTCGTAATAGTCATCATCTTCTTCGTCCAACGACGTGACGTATTCCTGAAGATCCTTGTACTTTTTCTCGAGTTCGATAAACTCCGCCTTGGCACGCCATATTGCTGTTTTCTTTCTCGTTGCTATCTGTTCGCTCAACTCGTCGCCGGCAAACATCGTTTTATTCGTTCTTTCACGAGGAAGCATTTTCTTGGTGCCCTCCACACGAGGGATTGTGAAAATGTCGTTGATATCGCTGAAGCTCACGCGTTTCTTTATCATTTTAATGTGAAAATAATAAACAAACAAATTATATGAAATATTCCTCCGGGGTCAAATGACAATCAACCCCTTGAATACACTATTTTCTCGCCGAGCTTCTTCTCGGTCAACTTCAACGCGTCGGTAAACGACGGAACGCTCCATAGCAACCAGCGACTCCAGAACCCCGCTGTATATTTGCCGGCACGAGTCCAATCTTCTCGCTTGCGATGGCGATCGACATACCTTTTCATACGCTCTTTATCGTGATGAATTGTATAATTTTCATAGGGCCTGCTCCCGAAGCGAACTGTTTTTAGTTTTTTGTCTGTTTTATCGTCGAAGAATACCGCCTGAAACTTTTTCTCGCCACTCTTAAGTTTAGTCAGCTTCACAACCATATTATATATTATATAATTATTTCAACGCTCGATGGATTTTTATTGACGCAACATTTTTCTCGCGTGGTATTTTACGAATCTCCGAATATCGTCGAATGTGGTGTTTGGAAAATTCCATTTTTTACAAAAATACTCTATGTCATGTTCACAATCATCGCCGTTCCAACGATTCTTGAAAAAAGAGAAATCGCGTTCTCCTTCGAGCTTCGCATTATTCAAGTACGTGACGACCGACGTGGGCTCGATGTAAATCTCGTGACCATCTCGCTTGGCAGCCAAGCACAGATCGATGTGTTCGTGTATGCATTTGTACGTAGGATCCAATAGATCGCGCAACTCCGTCTTGATGAGAACGCAATGATATTCTATATAATCGCACGTCTTTCTGAGCTGCGTTCGCAACACGCTTCTGTGTTCGTTTATCATATCGTGTCTCTCGTGAAAGCTCCCGTCTTCTTTGATCGTTATAGATCCGCCGAGCATGTGGATCTTATCTTTGTTCCACAAATATGCCGGAGCCACAATTCCCGCATCGGTTTCCTCGGCGCATCGCACTAGATTTTGCAACCAATCAGGATCGAAAAGAATATCGTTATCGGTGAAAACGATGTATGGGGTTTCCACGAGTTCGGCGGCTTTGAATCTATTAAATTGAGGAATCGTAGAATCGGATTTTATGACGCTATGTATGCCGGTCAAATCTTCGGGAATTCCGCAGTCGACCAATATAAAATCGTAGAGATCGTCCGGAGTATTCGCTCTGAGACTCTGAATACTCTGAAGCGTCGTAGAGTATTTCTCGCGAACTGTCATCACGATCGTTACTTTTTTCATTTGCTAATATATTATGGATATATTATTAAACATCGCAAAAGAACGGCTGTATACATCTGACGAAATCGAAATGCTACAAAAAGGATATCTCATAGCGGAAAAATTCTCTAAGAATAGATTCAGATATAGAGACCCCAAAAGGCCGTTTCTCGACCACCTCGTCGGCACGTGTAAAATTCTCATGTATTCGAACGTGAACATCGAAACAGTCATCGCTGGTTTATTGCATTCCGTGAAGCCGCTCCAACAGATATACGAGCTCGACCAAAAAGTAGGAGAAATAGTGTCCAATTATTTCGATACGTCGTTGACTCCCGTCCGCAGCATACCGTACGAACAACTGACAGACGTCCAGTGGGCTGTTTTGAGCATACAAATCGCGAACGAATACGACATGTTTCGCGCGAAAGAAATAATATGATGCTATTATTAATGATTTCGGTGGCGATCACGACTTCCACAAAATACGCCGATCTATTAAAAATGACAATTCCATACAATTATATATTTTTCGAAAAATGGTACATAATTACTCACCCAGACGATTCGGAGACCATCAACGTTGTACGAGAGTACGATCATCCGAACATAGAATTAGTTTTCTTTGATTTTTACAAAGACGGAGCATTGTTCGACAAAGGCGGCGCCATACGAACGATTCAACAGCAGATTCCGAGCGGAACTCCAGTTCTTCTCATCGACTCCGACATTATATTGCCGGAAAATTTCTTGCAATTGATACCGCTCGATATGGAGCCCGACGCGCTATACAGCACGAAATTTCGCCACGAGTTTTATTCTATAATTAATCTTCGACATAAGAAACCAAACAAAGTTTACATCAACGATTTTAGCGGATTTTTCCATTTGTACACGCAATCGCCAACAAGATTGTACGAACACAGTAGAGATGCATCGGTTTGTGACTTTACATTCAAAAATACATTTCCATTCGAGAAGCGTGTGGTTTTACCAGATTTGATCCCGAAACACCTTGGCAGAGAAAAAATAAATTGGCAAGGTCGAAAAGGTTTTGATTTTGTCAAATGATCATTCTTGTTCAAAAATATAATCCAAATACTTGGCCGTATACAGGACATCGCGAGGCGGACTAATGATATCGGAAATTACCAGATCGTCATTCTGTTGGTCGATCACGATGATGGATATCTGCGTCGCTTGTGCGTAGTTCTTCATTTCCTGTTCATTGACGTTGCTAATCAGCACGTTCCTCAGAGGTTCGTGTTGATTGAACTCGTACTTGATGTCGAGATGTTGACCGACAAACAGATTCGCATATGGATCGATCAACTCCTCGGTGAAAGTATCGAAAGGGTTGTACAGCAGTCGATGGTCTACGGCTTGAGCAAGATGAACTGCGGGAGGAAGTTGACGGAACGAAAAAATAGCTGGGCCATGAATCCCGCGAACTGCATGTGCATGGCCGATGCCGGCGAATTGCGTGTGATTAGTCGAAGGCGCAACCACGAATAATTTTGACATCTTATTATTTATAATAAGTCATATATTATAAATATAAGTTTGACGATATAAATTTGACGATATTTACAGGAATCCAGCGGGTTCGCAATCGCCCCAATTGCGATACGACACTTTCACGATGTCGCGTTTCTTGTACTGCCACCGAGGGTTGATCGTGGTAAACATGTATTTTGTCCTGATTCTCTTGCCGTTGCACCTCCGCCAGAAAATTATCTGGAAACGCTTGTAGTCCTCTGAAATATTGAGAATCCTGCCCTTTACAGTGGTAAAATGAGATTCGTATTTTTCTTTCTTTCTAAAAAAGAATACTGCCACGGCGATCAATATCAGAATCGGCAACATGATCATGATATTCGCAAGCATTATGATGATATATATATATAAAATATATTTCTATTGTATAATGTCATCGCCTCGATACGCGCTTTCACCCGGTCCTGGTATGCCGGAATCCCGTCGCATTCCTAAACATATTAGGGAGAGAAAAACTCCGTTGAAAGTCGAGCCCATCCCGGGTGCACAGGAAACCACGAGGATGAAAATCGGCAAAGTAGGCATCGGTTTTGACCCTACGCCATATGGCGAGCGCATTGGTGACGGTGTTTTTGGCAAAATATACAGATGCCGGGTGACGGAAAATTTCATGAAAGACTTGAAGAGTGCTTTTAACGCCGGTGGTGTGAAGGTCTTCGAGAGTTTCCCCGCAATTGGATCTTTCGTGATAGTCAAAATTGTAAAACAAGAATATAAAAAGCCGACCGAAGAATTCTTCGAAGAGTCCGCACGCGAAAATACGGTGCATTCTAAATTGGCAACCCAACAGTGTAGCTCGTCCGCTCTCGCATGCATATCGAATTTCGTCCCCGAGTTTTATGTATCGTTTGTTACGAAGCTGGCTAGAACCAAAACCCATGAATGCATAACTCTCATGGGTTCCGCCGGCATGACTACTATTAAAAATGCGAGAAAGTCGGGGATGTCCGCAGAGTTTTATGCGCGTGTCGAACAAGCCGTGTGTGCTCTGTGGCTCGCAGGGTACATCCACGGGGACCTGCACCTCCAAAACATCATGACCGACAATAAAGGAAATGTCAAGTTGATTGATTTCGGGTTCGCCGCTAAAATGCCCGAATCGTTTGTTACGTTTATCTCGCAAGGCGTCAAGCAGATGATTCAATCAGGATCCGACAAGAGTTTGGGAGACCTGTGGACTGAAGGGAAGATGAACGGGACGCAAACTGTAGTCGATTACTCAAATCGTCTCATGAAAGGACGTGGATACGGTTGGTACAATCCGGATTACAAATCATTGAGGAGGATTTACAACGACATTCCGAGCGGAGGCAAAAAATTACTCCCAGGTATACGTTCTAAGTTATGGGGCATCATGCGCGGATCTCCTCTAGAAGAGGGAGAAATACGCCAGAGCCCCGTGGCACCCCGTAAACAATGGGTCCCTGCGAACGGGAAGTACTGGGCAGACGAATCAAGCCCAAGCCCGTACAGACCGCCCAAAAAATCACCGACACCAAAATCACCGTCCCCAAGACGCCTGACGCCTCCGGCTTTACCGCTTCCAAGGTTATTGTCTAAAACGCTCCCAGTATTGCCAAAAACACCGCCGCCAAAAAAACTCGCTCCAGTTGATAGGCTGAACAAAGTTAACGCCAAAGGACGGAAAGTATATAGAAATATCTTTGGTCGCACGTACGTGGAACAAAATGGCAAGAAGGTGTACGTGAAGAAACTGTTCACGCCGAAGAGAAATGCCCCCGTTCCCGCCCCCGTTCCTGCCCCCGTTCCCACACCCGTTCTCGCCCCCGCACATATGGAGAAGTCTCAAAGTAGCCCTGCGATAAATACCGAAAAGGTAGACGCCAAGAAACGCAAGGTGTTCCGGAATTCTAAAGGGCGTACATACGTGAAACAAGACGACAAGAAGGTATACGTGAAGAAACTGTTCACGCCAAAGAGAAACGAGGTTGCACCGACGAGAAACTCGCCCGCAACCACGCCCACTCCGCCGGACGTAATCAAAGTGCCCAAGACGGAGCAGGGCGAAATAAATACGCGAAAGGTGAACGCGAAGAACCGCAAGGTGTTCCGCGATTTCAAGGGACGCACCTACGTGAAACAAGGCAACAAGAAGGTGTACGTGAAGAAGCTGTTCACTCCGAAGTAATTAGTTCCGCTACGATCGACCGGATGTCGCGTTCGACTTGATGGATTTCCGAACGATTCAAAAATTTATGTGGCATCTGCCCTCGTTTGAATTCGTTAAGACCGAATGGAGATGTCATGCTGTCTCGACACCAACAGCTTCCTCGGACGTTTTCGAAACCGAATATGCTGGCGTATTCCATGAAACGCTCTCGTTCTGCCCCGGGCGGAGCATCGTAAGTGATCTCCAAAATGCGCACGACCGGACCGTGAGTTCGAACCCATTTTGCAGAACTTTCGGACATCTGAAAATGAGAAATAAGTCTAGCGTAGATATTCGAAGTATCACCAACGTAGATTTTGTTGTTGCTCAGCTGCAAAACGTACGTGAAGAAGCGATTGCCGTTCGTGTGATAGGAAGGTCTTCCAAGTTTTGTGTACTCGTTCGCAACATGTACATTCGATAGAGACGAATTCTTGAGAGCTTCTAACAAATTCCTTGGTAAAGAGACGACGGAGTCCATTATATAATGATATTATGTGTGTTAAGTTATTTGATCCCGGTGAATCATATCGTCACGCAAAATATTATATACACATTCATTCTCATTAATGTAAAATGTTTATGTCTTCTCGACCCCAACTCGAGCCGGGCTCATGCTATTGCCAGACTTCGGAATTTCATATTTATGATACTTTGGCTTCGGTGGACGTATGCCAACAATGCGGGGTTGTCGTCGATCAAGTCCTGTACGATAATTCAGAATATGAATTTGGAGACGATGGAAGCGATAACAGATCGCACGGAGTTGCCAACTACACTCCTTACATAGATAATAACAGCACGCTTTCTAAGAGACTTCAGGCTTCACTCATGACTCCCGAAGAGAGAGACGCGCGCGACCGAAGGAAGGTAGTGGAAATTGTTTGCGACGCTTTCAAGATCCCGAGGGAAAACGTAATTTTTGATACCACGATGAACATTGCGGCGTCGCATCGGGAGAAAATAAAGCTTTCGGGACGCAAGAAAATTGCCGTCATAGTCGCGGCGTTTTACTTTGCATGTCGGATTCATCACGCAGCACGAGATGCGCAAACGATCGTCAAAGTTTGTGGACTGGACAATCGTATGATGAATTTTGGGATCAAGAGTATTCGCGAGATACTCGCAGGATCCAAACACATGGCTGCCATCGATGATAATATATCGGCCAATCATACGATCGCGGGGCGCTTCGTCGAAATGCTCGACATCGACGACGGTGTGAAGAAAAATCTCAGAAAACAAGTATGGTCGACGATCGACTCTCTGTCAGACGCTTTCACGACGGGGCGCAAGCCGAAGACGGTGATCTCCGCCATCATCGTCATATGCATGTTTCAAAACAACATTTCCTTCGATAAAAAGGAAGCGTCGTCAGTATTTGGAGTGTGTAGCCAAAGTATCGATACGTGCATGAAGTTTTTGCAGAAAGAGTACAACTTGAAGTTTTAATAACAATTTAATAAAATATATATCTGTAAAATCACGATGCTGACCTTTGAAAACTTTGGCAACAAATGCTGGTTTATCACGGCAATCCAAGCCGTGTTACATATTCCAGCGATCGCAAATCTCATGCGCGACGATATTTTTCAACAGATCCTCGTGAAAAAGCGCAAGAATTCCACAGATTTTGCGACAGAACTTTCGAGGATCGCGCAAGAGTACTGGAGCACGTTCAAACACGAGAAAGTCGCACATTTAAACGAGCTTTTTGAGATATTCATAAAAATCAATAGAAACTTTGCCGGAAAGAAAACATACGACGCTACCGAGGCGTTCCTGGCGATTATCGAAACTCTCGACGGCGCATTCGTTGCCAAGGAACCGATTCTTCTTCAAGAACCATGCAATGCCAACGCGTGGAAAGAACACATTGATAAAACAAAAAGCTCGTTCTTGTCAGACATCATTCTCGGGCAATCAAAACGAACGTATAAGGGAGAGATCACATACGAGCATTTTTCTGCACTGACGTTGTCGAAGCCGTCCGTTTCTGAAGGGATAGAAGATTACTTGCGCGACGAAGATACTGGAATCATCAGAGAATTCACAAAATTGCCGTTGATCTTGCCGATCATATTTCAAAAGACGGCCGACAAGCAGTTCATTCATTACGAAACTTCGATGAACGTCATGGATCTGGAATATACGTTGTTTGCCATCATGTTGCACACCGGAAATCACTGGGTGTCGATGTGCGCCAATGCAGGAGTGTGGTATCTACTTGACGATTCAAAGTGTACGAGGATTTTTGATCTGAATACCTTGATTCAACGAGATGCCATTCTTTTGCTTTACAAGAGAAAATCTATTAGAACAATTTGAACAGTTCTTCTACGCTGATATTCTCGCGAATATTGAGCAATGTCTTTTCATAGGTAAGCACGTCATTGGGCTGTGATTTGTCGGTTCTGATGCCAACGACGTCCCACACATTGTTCGTGATTTTGCATTCCACGATGGTTCCAACGGGATAATTTCCTCTAATTTTTCCGATCGCAACATCTAGTTTGCTGCGGGAATCATACACGCCGATAATGCTATTATCCATCACGACAAAATCTACCGTATGAGTCCCGTGGGGCTTCATCTTGAACATATCGAAATTCCGGCCGTATACGACTTGATCTTCCTTTGGAACCAGAACGACTCCGTCGGTATGATATATTCTTTGAGAATCCTCGATCTTCTTGCGCGCATTCGCATCTCGAAGATCGGTCCATGCTTTCATTCTGAGCTCCACCGGATCCTGCGGAGCTATTTTAAAATCTTTGAATCCTCGGCGCATCGCGATCAGCCTTCCTTCGAGGTTTGTATGCGATACCGTGACGCCGCTCACGATCACCGCATCGAACAAGATAAAGCATTCTCTGCCAGATTTGTCCACGGTCAACTCGCCGTCGAAAATCGAACCTTGGAACAGCACTCGCGGAATGGCTTTCAGAGGAACCAGAAATGCTGTCATCGATCGGTCGAGTATCACGCAAACCTTAAATCCGAAGAGTCTCGCAAACATCATGACGAACCGAACGCCGTCGGTTTTCTCGGCGATCACATACTCTTTAGTCCGCAGCTTTTCGAAATCCTTCCGTTCGATGCTCACTGGATTCGGACCGGGGAGCCGCGGGGTCTTGTGATCGTCCATCGCCAGCTCTCTCATGATGCGGATTATCTCAGAGTGAGAATTGCCCACGAGGCGATGCAACGCGATATTTTTGCCATTGATCGCAAGAGTTTCCTTCTTAGTTTCTATTTTCTGCGTGTGAATATTCATTTAATGATTTTATGCCGAACTGGTATATATGTTCAAGAGTGTCGATATGAGAATATCATATCGACAAACTGCTCGTGGAACAAATATTACAACAAAAGCGATGTGCCGGCTGCGGCGGACGCAATTTTGCCGAGTGGTGACAATTCGGCATCGTCGATTCCGATCACTCCGTAGTGCATCGCTAACAATACGTGAGCAAGCTCTTTTTTATCCAAGGCAGCTAGCAAGTAACCAACGACTCCGAGGAACCGCATCTTGTGAACGTTAGACAATGCGGCGATGACAAAAAAGCGCTTGTCATGACATTGGATAGCATATGCCGCGGACAGTTCTCCGGCGGAAGAAATGTATTCGCCGTTTATACCGGAGAGACACGCGAGAAGGAGCAGTGCAAATAAATGAAAGCGAGATTCCATGTTATATAATAGTATCATTTTATTTTTGACATTTCTTGCTGGTACTTACTTTTCAAATCGTCGATTATTTTTTGCTTCGCAACGAGTTCCGCCGCTAAAGTCGCGTTCGATTGATTGATGATCTGTTGAGTCGCTTTAGTTCCCGCTACGATTTTTTGACCTTCTTTTGACACGATGCCCGATTTTAATTGTTCTTCCACCGACTTGTTCAACAGCGCAACTTTGCTCTTCAAAAACTGTTCGTCAGCGTCGTCTTCTTCCGCTTCGTTCTTTTTCAGTAAGTATACCAATGCACCGAATATGATTCCTATAGTCACGACGATCATAGCGATCGTGATGATCATCCATTTAGACATCTTTTAGTAATAACAAAACATTTTATATTTTTTTGTATTTATTACATTTTCAGCATGTAAATATTCCGGTGTTCAACGATCGAATCTGTCATAGGCCTGCCTAATACGTCAGTAGTACTCGTTTGGTACAGACCCCACTTAGGTCCCCACGGCGCACGAGCTTTCGTAGTATCCAGATTGATCCCTTTGAATGGATCTCCATTGACGGACATCTGGTAAAATCCATTCTTGGCGAACTTTATTCTTATCCGGATCGACACCCATTCTTCGCGCGGGATCGATATGTCTCTTGCAGTCAGAATTTTGCTACCGATACCGCCCGAAAACACGAACAGACTTCCAGTTACGTCGTTGCCTTTTATTCCTGTGAGCGACTGGAATGATCCATCGAATACGGGTTGCATGATGTTGCAATAACTTCTCGAGGGCACGAAGTTCTTGTCGAGTTTCACCGTCGTGGCGATCTCCCACGTGTCTCCTTCTTTTATGGTAGCTTCGAGAGCCGAGACTTCCGCGCGACTCTTGTCGTGATACTTTCCATCACGCTTCCCTTCGTTCCACTGCAAGTCCCTGTCGCCATCGTACCACGCGCCTTTCGTTCCGCGAGGATTCAGCGGAGTCCACGGGTTGCCACGGTGACGAAGTTCGAACCGAAAATGCCTCGGCGCAATTTGCGTGATATTTGTGATCTCCGGAGCAGCGCCGCGAGGAAACACGAGCGAGTTATCGACGCTCCTGCCATTTTTGCCAAAGTCTTTCAGACTTTCCGCAATGATGGCGCCCGGAGGAGGTGCTCCAAACTCTTGCGGTGTGGGTTTCGGCGCCGGAGGAGGTTTCGGAGAAGGAGTCGGTGGTGGAGGAGTCGGCTTGGGAGTCGGCTTGGGAGTCGGCTTGGGAGTCGGCGGTGGAGGAGTCGGCTTGGGAGTCGGCTTGGGAGTCGGCGGAGGCGTGTTGATCGGAGGAAGGGGGTACGAGCACGATTTTAAGCTTGAATTCCATACGAGACCAGGAGGGCAGTTCATCTTTGCGGTTCCGTTGTAAAAGAAAGGATCGCCGTCTTTTCCCCATAAGTCGTCAGTAGCGGGACGGATCGGCGCAATGGTATTGCTCGGAAGTTCGGGGAACAGCTTCTCTCGGTCGTTGATGGTGCCCTGTGGAAATGACATTATAAATAGCGTATATTTTTATTCGTGTTTTTTCCCGCACAGAATGCATTCGCCGGTAGTCATCATTTCATAAATCTTCACTAGCATTACCAATATGAATGTCAACATTATGACAGACACGATTGTTGCGTAAAAAACAAAGGGAGGCACCGGTCCTCTCGTTCCTACGATTCCTACGTTTTGATATAATGGCCGCAAAAAGGTTTCTAGTACCGAACGATTCATAATATAAGTGTACATATTATTTTGGTCGTTCATGGAATCGGAGTACCTGGTCTCGAGGGCGGTTTGTCGATACGGAGAATGACGATATGCCGTCAAGTATGTGGCTCGGATATTCAGCCGATCGTAGAAATGGAGTACCTGGACTCGAGGGCGATTTGTCGATACGGAGAATGGCGATATGCCGGCAAGTATGTGGCTCGGATATTCAGCCGTTGCTGGAATCGGAGTACCTGGACTCGAGGGCGGTTTGTCGATACGGAGGATGACGATATGCCGGTGATTATATGGCTCGGATATTCAGCCGTTCATGGAATCGGAGTACCTGGACTCGAGGGCGGTTTATTTAAAATATCATATCGACATATTTGATATTGGACCGCACATAAAAATATCATATAGAGTCCAAAATTTTTTGTAATCTGTATACAGATATATTCGTTTCGAAGGAAAGGTCAGATATGAGCTTATCTCTTAGACTGAACAGTATCCACGATCTTGTCGGTCGTCGAGCGTTGACTATGACAAAACGAGTGTTGAAGTGCTCGACTAAGAGCGACATGGATAGAATCGCAAAAATATCACATGTCTCATAATCTATATCAGTTATTATATACACGCCATCTCGTGGCTTGATCTTCAATACCACTATAATTTGGCGATCACAAAAATAAAGAGTCACTATTCTTCCGGTTCCATAAATTCTCACGTGCCCAGAAAAGTTTACGAGGTGGTGCATGTCCGGAGAATAATACGTGAATATCCCCTTCGAATCGTTGATGCTGTGAACGAGGTAATCGCTCACGGCAACCGCCACTTTTCGAGCGGCGATCCTCATTTCGATATCGTTTCGAATGCCCGCGTATTTGATGTAAATTCTTCTGAGAACGTCGGGAGACAGACCATCGAAGTCCATACAATATAAAAATATTATTTGCTTTGTATAATGAATTCGTTCTTGCTGTTCGTGCTCCTCGTCGGCATCATTCTAGTCGTCACGAACCAGCTCACATACGATCGTCCTAGAGAGATTCAATACCGATACTTACCACGCGATCTCGACACGTACATCAGGACTCAAGAGTTCCCAAGCGCTCTGTTCGGCTCGATGTGGACTTCTGCTGGAGACATCCGGCGTGGCGGAGATGGAGGTTCGAATCCTCCGGGTATTCGGCAGTCGAATTAAATATTTGGTACATATAAATGAATTCGCTCGATGATTTTGCCGTGATGTTTGTCAGCATGATATTGGCAGGATTACTGAGCACGATGAACATATTCGTCGACAATCCTCGAGATATTCGCTGGAGTCTGAACGACGTGTACATGATATTGTTGATGACCGGATGGATGTTTCTTTTCACAGGAATGTTCCATCAAAATTATAAGCTCGTCGCCGCGAGCGCCGCCATGGTACTATCGATGTTCTTGATCGCGCGCGCTCAGCTCGGCATAGACGGAGATCAATACAGGATCGGCATGATTCCGCATCACTCGGCAGCCGTGTACATGAGTAAACGATATTTGGCGCGCGGAGAGCATAACGAAGCGCTGAGAACACTCGCCAAAAACATAATACGATCTCAAGAACGCGAAATACAAATTTTGAATGTCATTTGATCCCGGCGATTGTCATTTGATCCCGGCCGCATCATATCGTCACTCGCGAATATAAAAGCCGGGTGTGCATTCATAATGTATCTTCTTCATCACCGCCACCATCATACGATAAACAAACCAAAGAAAAACCAAAGCCAAACAACTTAACAGTTCTCAACACAACCAAAGCAACTACTTCACAATGGCTCCTATCTTCACCGCTAAGACCTTCGAGTCATCCGCCATCTCATTCGGCCCCGTCGAGAAGAATCGTATGGGCGGCAAATTTATTCCACTGACCAACGAGCATGGTGCCAAGACAAAAATCACTAT
>Ga0214921_10001741_pt1 | contig 36602 bp, 32 predicted proteins | sample LL1505_MetaG_FD_177992 | JGI IMG/M metagenome (GOLD analysis project Ga0214921, IMG submission 177992) | Freshwater microbial communities from Lake Lanier, Atlanta, Georgia, United States - LL-1505 | ecosystem: Environmental > Aquatic > Freshwater > Lake | place: USA: Georgia | collected... | reverse complement strand
TAACCTTTGATTCCGGTGACGCGAACCCGGTCCGGATCATCCTGTTTCAAGGTGATGGTTGCGAAATCCGCGACCACATCTGGCGTGATGTAGGCGTGCGGGTTTCCCATTTCGTAGAACAGCTGCTCGCGGACCGTGTCTACAGAGACGAGGCCGCCTGTGCCAGGGTGCTTGGTGACAACAAAAGATCCGTCGCTGTGCACTTCAAGAACCGGGAAACCCATGTCCTTGAAGGACTTGATTTTTCGCCAGTCAGTGAAGTTACCGCCGGTTGACTGTGTGCCGCATTCGATGATGTGTCCTGCCACAACACCCGCCGCGAGTTTGTCCCAGTCTGTTGTGGACCAGCCAAATTCATGCAGCATCGCCCCCACAGTGATACCGGTGTCGGTCACGCGGCCGGTGATGATGATGTCGGGTTCCCATTTCAAGGCTTCCGCCACCGGGGCCGCCCCGAAGTAAATGTTTGCCGACTCGATTCGTGACGCCACCGGGGCGAAGTCCGCGCCAGATTCCATGTTACGGAAGTCGCAGCCTTTGGATTGTAAAGTCTTGATGTCGGCCAGGATGTCGTCGCCATGGACGATAGCCACTTTCGGTTTCAGGCGAAGTTTCTTGCCGAGGGCCATGATCGCCTCGGCGCAGCCTTGCGGATTCACGCCTCCGGCATTGGTGATGATCCTGGTGCGGTTGCTCAGGATGTCCGGCAGTACTTCCTCGAGCATGGTGATGAAGTCCCGGGCATAGCCGAGCTTTGGATCGTGCGATCTTTGCTTCTGCATGATCGACATCGTCACTTCGGCAAGAAAGTCCATCGAGATGTAGTCAAGGTGCCCGCCGCGGACTTGCCGCCGGAGCGCATCCGGGTCGTCTCCCCAGTAACCGCCCGCGTTGCCGATGCGAATGACATCTTTCTGGTTCATTTTCGACATGATCACATCCTGAATATACCGAACCGGGTCCGGGCCCAGTCGTGGAAAAGGGTGGAAGTCAGGGCCATTGAAAGGACATTGCGCGAATGGCGCGGGTCAATCACTCCGTCGTCCCAAAGCCTTGCGGTGGAGTAGTAAGCGGAGCCTTCCCGGGCGTATTTCTCAAGGATTGGTTCGCGGATCTTCTGGCGCTCTTCCGGGCTCAACTTCTCACCTCGTTTGGCGAGCTGCTGTTCCTTGACGGTCGCGAGCACATCGGCGGCCTGTTCGCCCCCCATCACGGAAATACGGGAGTTCGGCCACATGAACATGTAGGCAGGGTCATACGCGCGCCCGCACATTCCGTAATTGCCCGCGCCAAAGCTGCCGCCGACAACCATCGTGATCTTCGGCACGCGCGCGTTGGCGACCGCGTGCACCATCTTGGCCCCATCCTTGGCGATGCCGCCGTGCTCGTACTTTTTACCGACGATGAAACCTGTGATGTTTTGCAGGAAGAGCAATGGAATGTTTTCCTGCGTGCACAGTTCAATGAAGTGCGCGGCCTTCAGCGCTGACTCCGAAAAGAGTACGCCATTGTTCGCGATGACGCCGACCGGGACGCCACCAAGATGCGCGAATCCCGTGACCAGCGTTGTCGCGTAGTTGGGCTTGAACTCGAACAGCTCTGAGTTGTCGACCATTCGCGCGATCAGTTCCCGGACATCGAAGAACTTCCGTGGGTCCTGCGGCAGGATCCCGAGAATTTCATCGGGATCATAGGCCGGCGACGAAGCGGTGCGCAGCGCGACTTTGGGACGCGACGCCTCGCCGAGGTGTTCGATGATTCCGCGGACAATCCCCAGTGCGTGCAAGTCATCTTCCGCGATGTGGTCAGCAACGCCGCTGATCCTGGTATGGACATCGGCTCCGCCGAGTTCCTCCGCGGTCACGTCCTCGCCAGTGGCCGCCTTCACCAGCGGAGGTCCTGCCAAAAAGATGGTCCCGTTGCCCCGGACGATAACACTCTGGTCCGACATTGCTGGAATGTAGGCGCCGCCCGCCGTGCAGAATCCGTGCACGGACGCGATCTGCTGGATGCCAGCGGCGCTCATGCGGGCCTGGTTGAAGAAGATGCGGCCAAAGTCGTCCTTGTCTGGAAAGACTTCATCCTGCATCGGCAGGAACGCGCCCCCTGAGTCGACCAGGTATACGCACGGCAAATGAAGTTGATGCGCGATCTCCTGGGCCCGCAGGTGTTTCTTCACCGTGATCGGGTAGTAAGTCCCGCCTTTGACCGAATGATCGTTGGCGACAATCATGCATGGACGGCCATGGACGAGCCCGACGCCTGTGACGATACCGCCCGCGGGGACATCGTCCTCGTACAGGCCCCCTCCGGCCAATGCCGACAGTTCAAGAAAGGTCGATTCACTGTCGACGAGCCGTCGCACGCGTTCCCTGACGGAAAGTTTCCCATCAGTGCGCTTCGCGGCACCTTCGGCGGATACGCCTTCGCCCCGTTCAATCTTTCCGGCAAGTTCGCTTGCGGCTTGCAGGTGGAAGGCGTGGTTGCTTTTGAAGTCCTTGGATTTGGTTGAGATCTGGCTTTGGATTTTCATTTGCGGTCAAACAACTTGATAGGGTTGAAGGTCTTTCCAGCACTCGAGCCCGTCACCGTCCACCGTGACCAGGTTCCGCAGGACTTCCGATGTGACGCGAACGTCTCCCGTCGAGCGGTGGCGGCTGCCGGGAGTGAATTCAAGGCCGTAATGCCCGGCCAGAGTATCGAGTTTGCGGTTCTCAATAGCCGGCAGGATGACTCGTGCCATCTTGAGGGTGCAGAAGCAGGGCAGGTCCACGTCGTATCCAAGACGCGTGGCGGCCGCCTTGAGCATCATCCAGTCGAATTCCGCGTTGTGCGCGACCATCAAGCTGCCGTCGATGAACTTGAAGAACTCCGGCAAGACTTGTTCGATGGGTGGCATGCCCGTGAGCATGTCCGGAGAGATCCCGGTTAGTTGCTGGATTTGTGGCGTGAGCTCAACGTTGGTGTGGACCAGGGTGGAGAACCTGTCGACCACCTCAAATCCGATGAGCTTCTCCGCGCCGATTTCAATGATGCGGTCTTGCTGGGCATCAAGGCCGGTTGTCTCGAAGTCGAACACCACGACCGGGATTTCCTCGATCCGTGCGTCTGGTGGCGGAACAAAGCGCAGCAGCCGGCGCAGCATCAATGAGTCATCGGCCAGGGACTGGCCGTTTCCGTCGTTTTTTTCCAGGGCGGATTCCGCGGGGAAAACGACATTTTGGAACATTGAGTGGCTTAGCGCGGAATGGCTAAGCGCGGAGTAGCTGCTGGACGACGAGGATGCACTCATGCGTTAAAAGCCCTGTCATGGCTACGACCGCGTTTGCGCCGGGCGGCAAGTCCAATGGTTGCCATCAGGGCTAGCACGGCGACAAAAGTCGCGGACGTCGCGACAAGCCCCTCGGACGGCGACAAGCCAGCTTCGCGCGACACGCGCATCGCAAGCCCTGTGGCCATCGCAGGAGCCCACAGGGCACCACGTGCGGCCGCCGCGGCGATCGGATGCTTCGAGATCCAGGCGGCCACCGGAGGACTCAACCGGTAGTACGTCTCGACCATGGTGTTTCCGGCCGGGTGCAGGTTGGCGAGTCCGTCACGGAACCAGCGCAATCCACGCAAGTTCCTGTGCAGGGGCGAACCGTATGCGGCCGTAGCGATGAAACACCGGAAGTTCTCCTCGGTGGCTGGACCTTCGCCGTTTAGTTCGGTCAGCGTGAAGTTTTCGGACGGCGTCGCGGTCAGGCACAGCGATCTCTGGATCCCGTCGGGCTGGTACATCGCGACAATCGCGTATGAAACATCATTCTCGAGCCCGCTGATGTCGCGAGTTCCCCTGTACGCGCTTTTGACCTTGATGTTGTCAGGATCAAGGGTCGCGAGGCTGGCGGCGTTCAGATAGGCCTTGTCAGAGCTGCAGGTGACGCAGTTGCCGCCATCTGCCGCTGTCTGGTCGAATTCGCACGTTGTATCGGAGTCCGATGCTGCGCTGGGCGTGAAGATCTTCGCCGGCAACGAAGGATAAGTCACTCCGAGCCGGAAAGCGATGAGGGTGGCTTCCGTTGGCGCATCCGTTGAGTTCGCGTCGGAGGCTCCGATAAAAGAAATCGAAGATTTCTTGTCAAAGCTGATGCTCAGTTGCTTGTGGCTGGACAGGATCGAGAGGTTCGCGGGAGCTTCATTGGCGACGGTCGGGTTGACCAGGATGGTGTTGTCGACGGGGTCACCTTTCGCGACCGTATCCTCGAAGTACTTCACCCGGACTTTCAGGGATTTTTTGTCCGTGCTGCGATCAATCAGGTTGGCGAGGCCATTGCTGTTTACCTGGCGGATGCGGGGATAAAAGGTCAGGTCGTAGTTGCCTTGAGAGTTGATTTCCGAGAGCACGTCGTCCCGGTACTCGATGTAGAACTCGATCGCGGTTGTTCCCGCCGTATTCGTGCCCACCGGTTCCGATGAGCTCAGGTCAGTCAGGAACAGGCTCAGTCTCTGGTTGAGGTTGGATTCCTTCGGTTTCAGGGCTACGTCGCTCGGCAGGACGTCTTTCACTGTTACCGTCAGGTCAAAATAGCCTCGGGCAGCATCGCGCGGCAGCGAACCGGATGTCGTTATGGCGCCAATGGCCCAAGCGGGACTCGACGTCCCGGACATGGTGGCGAAGAGAGCCACGGCCACGGTCGCGGCAAGGGCTGGGATGCGTAGAAGTCGCCGGATGAGGCGCGCGAAGACGCGTGCGAATGCGGGTACCAGAGTATGCATGTCCCCTCCTGTCCTTGTATCTTTCAGGCAGGCTTTGAAACTCGATTTTCCGTAGGGGACTCTATAGCTTGTCCAGGTTCAGGACAAGCCCATCGTAGCCCATGATCAGCCTGGGCCCGGGGGTTCCCCGGTCCTTCCATACTTCGGCATGTTCCGGGGCGTTGGCCGCGAGAAAATCGGTCGCCTCCTGGAACATCGAGTGCAACTTGTGGGGTGCTGCCCATGGGTCATGGTGGACAAAGGCGACCGCGCGGATCCCTTCGCGCAGCGCGAGTTCGGTGCCGACAGTCGGTGTGCAATGCCCCCAGTCGAAGCGGCTTTCGAGCTCCACGCGGTCGTACTGGGAGTCAAAAATCAGCAGGTCCAGGTCCTGATAGTAGGGCAGGTCCTTGCCGAGGTCCTTCCGGGTGCGTCGTTTGAATTCGCCGTCGACGGCGATGGTCACAGAGCGGCCACCATGGTCGACGCGGTAACCGAAGGACCCGCCTGGATGGTCCATGGCGAACGCGCTGGCCGTCAGGGGCCCCGCTTTGAACTTCTCGTATATCTTGTGCTGGTGAAAGATGATGGAGCCCTTGAGCTGCTCCCATTTGAGGGGGAAGTTGACGCCGTTGAACTTGATCTTCACGTGCTCGGGGGCGTTCTTGTGAATGTGGTGGATATGGACTTTGGCGCCCTCCGTGTGAATCGGGAGGAAAAACGGGAGGCCGATGAGGTGGTCCCAGTGCATGTGGGTCAGCAGGATGTGGAATTCCTTGATGCCACGTTGAAGGGCCAAGGTGCCCGGTTCGCGGATGCCTGATCCCATGTCGATGAAAACGGAGTGCCCGTCTGCATGTACCTCTGTGCACATCGTCGCGCCGCCAAAAGACAGGGGGTGGCCGAGACGACCCTCGCGAGCGGCCTTGGCAAACTCGTCTAAATCGGAAATACCAAGTGATTTCGCCTGGTTGACGGCGCTTTGGAGAGTCGCTGCAAACTCGCTGTCGGGCATGGTCCGGGGAATTGACCCGCGGGTGCCCCAAAGAGTGACTTCCACCAGGACCCCTCATAGTGCTCAAGTTCTGGATATCCTTGATGGTATCATGCGCCGAATCTTTTCTGAAGAATACTGTCGCCAGCCCGGTTTGGCTGTGTTATCACACGGGGCTTCCGGCGGGTCCGGAACTCGGTCAAAACAGTTTTTTGACCTGTAGAGAGATCAGATACTTGAATGTTTTTTTGGAGGAATCATGGCCGTTTGCGTTCGTCTTCAGCGCCATGGGAATACGCACCGTCCGTTTTACCACATCGTCGCCACCGACTCTCGCAAGAAGCTCGGCGGCCAGGTCCTGGAGCGCCTTGGTCATTACGACCCCGCTGGCGAACCTTCCAAGATCGTTGTCGACGAGTCCCGTCTTGCTTTCTGGTACGAGAGGGGCGCTGAGCTGAGCAACACCGTTGCGAAGATCGCCAAGATCCAGAAGATCAAGCTTGAACGTGCAAAGACCAGCCCGGCACGCGCTAAAAAAGCCAAGTAATCCCTCGCGGGATCTCTTGGTTGGTGACGAAGACCGGTGGCTCTCAATAGGTGCCGTTGGCAAACCTCATGGTTTGCGCGGCGCCTTTTTTGTTTCCGGCAGGTCAGAGCCGATCCCGGAATCATGCGAGACCGTCGTTCTCGGCGACGACCCGACCTCTGGGCGTGTTTGCGTGGTGGTGCCATCATCGCTGTTGCCAGATCGCCCGGTGATGGCGTTGCAGGAGTATAGCGACCGGACCGCCATCGAAGCGATTCGTGGAACAAAAGTCTGGATCCCGAGGAGTTCACTGCCCATCGACGAAGGCGCCGAGTTCCTGTGGTCGGATGTCACCGGAGCCGAGGTTTACGATGCCGCCGGAATCTTGATGGGCCGCATCGTTGACATGGCCAATTACGGAGCCAGTGACATCGCTGTCATTGAGGATGATAAAGGTAACAGGCTCGAGATGCCCTTTGTAGGCGTTTATGTAGACATGTCTTTCCGCGGCAAGGCGAAGCGCGTCAATCTGCTCGTCGATGCCGCTGTTTTCCTCGAACTGTGGACCGGCCCCTGATGCCCTCATGTCCCAAAGTCATCTCGGTGGTCTCGGTGCATCCAAAGTTTGTGGCCGCGTATTCAGAGTTCGGCGCGCTGCGCGCCGCGATCGCGGCGTGTTCGCTCGACTTCCGCAGTGTCGACTTGCGTGATTTCGCGGTCGACCGTCACGCGAGCGTTGATGATTCCCCTTACGGGGGAGGCGACGGCATGGTTTTGCGGCCGGATGTCCTGGCGAGCGCCGTTGCCGCGCAGATTCCCGTGGACGCCGACAAGTCGTCTATTCATGTGATCGCGACGGCTCCGGGAGCAAAACGGTGGACGCAGGCTGACGCGTCGCGCCTTGTCGCGATGGGCAAGCCGCTGGTTTTTATTTGCGGGCGTTTTGCCGGAATAGACCAGAGGTTTCTGGATCATCACGTTGATGAGGAATTCTCGATTGGTGATTTCGTTGTCTCTGGCGGAGAGTTGCCGGTCATGGCGATGGTGGACAGTATTGTCCGGATGTTGCCGGGCGCGCTCGGCAACGTGGTGAGCGCGCGGGACGATTCGTTTTCCAAGGGGATGCGTGGACTTCTCGAATATCCTCTTTATACGCGACCAGCGGTTTTTGAGGGCATCAAGGTTCCGGACGTGCTGTTGTCGGGCGATCATAAGTCGATTCGCAAGTGGCGCGAGGAAAAAGCGCTGGAGCGCACGCGTCGACTCAGGCCTGATCTCTTGAAGTGAGCTGGCTCAGCGCCGCGTCCAGGGTTCTCAGGGCAGAGGCGTGCGGTTCTGTATTACCGTCACGGGCGAGCGGCGTGTGCCGTGGGAGTCCCGGCGGGGACATGGCATCTTCCATTTTTTGCGCGGCGACCAGCGACAGCGGCGCGTCCATTTGATCGGGCATGATCGCGCCCAGGCGTGCGAGTCGTTGCAGGGTCCGGTCGTTTTTCCCCCAGACCTCTGCTCCAATTTTTTTGGCGTCCAGGAACGCGTGCCAGATTCTTATCCGGTTGGTCATGGACAGATGGCGGGTTTCCTCGAAGTCAAACCAGATGTGGGGCGGTCCGCGGAATTTCAGGCGATTCAGGTGTCGCGCGTCGCGCGGGGAAGTTTTTTCGTTGGTTGGCGCAGCTGCTGGATGCGTCCAGACCATCTCCAGGTTGCCTTCGAACCTGCGGTCCGCAGCGCGTTCCGCCAGCCGTTTTGCCATGTCTTGCCTGGTGTAGAAGTTCCATAGCGGGTTCGGCAGGTCGTCAAGTTCCCCGTAGCGGTCAAAAAGGCCAGCCAAACGCAATCCAGCTCTTGAAAATTCGGTGAACCACCTCTCTATGGGCCAGCGAAGCTCGTGGGGATGAAGGAAGGTGTCGGCCAGACGCGCCGGATTCTTCATGGTGCCGGGTCCAATGGCGCGAAGGCGGTCGGCGACCAGTGGGGAGGTTTCCGCAAATCCCTGCAGAATTCGCTTCGCCACGCGGGTGGCGGCCACGAGGTCTGTTTCGAGCTGGTCGCGCAAGGTGACCGCGAAGTAGTCCTGGAGCGCGTGGATCCATTGGCGGGCCGGGGAGTTGTACACCATGACGCGGATCGTTCCGCCGGGGGCCAGCTGGCGGGTCATGGCTTGGATGACGGGCGAGGGATCGTCCATGTGGTGGAGCATACCGAAGGTCTCGATGTGGGCGAATGTCCTGCCGCGTGCGCCACACTCTTCGAGAAACTCGAGGATGTCCTGCTCGTGGAATTCCGACGTACCGAGGCAGAAAAGCGTCCTGACGCGGCCACGACCCAGGCTGCGGCGGGACAGGTCAACATTGACGACGACGGTCCCGGCCGGTTCCCATTTCCGGATGATGTAAGGGAGCATCTCTCCGCAACCGGCAACCAGCACATCACCCCGCGGGGATGTGGTGGCACGGATGTCCTGCGCGCAAAGCCTGCCGGCAAAATACGAGGACGTCAAAAAACCATCCTGCCAACGCGGGCGGGCCAGCAGCGGATAATTGGGATAGGGGAAGCGATTGTAGAGCGCCGCCACTTTCTGCCGTACGTCCAAGATAGCCCTCATTCCGTATCCAGTGTCCGAATCTTATTGCATTTAACTTGGGATGGCCAAAAAATCCCGACAGGAAAAAATCGCATCAGTGAGGTGTTGCGTCATGAGTCATCGTGAGATCAGGTTGTTTGCGACCATCGTCGTGGCGGGGATGAATTGCGTCGCCGCGGTAGCGCCCAAAAAGTCAAGCCAGATCCCGGAACGACGCGAGTTCCCCGTCAATCCATCCGTCAATGCGTGCTCCGATTTTTATGAGTACGCGTGTTCAGGTGTGATCGATACGTTTGAGCTTCGTCCTGACCGGTCGCGTCACATTTTTTCGTTCAGTGACTCGAGCGAGCGACTGCTGGACAAGAAGAAGAAATATCTTGGAGGACTTCTTGTCGAGAAGAGGAAGCTTGACGGCCGTGAGAGGGACTTGCGCGACAATTACCAGGCCTGCATGGATCCTGCTGGCAGCAAGAAGGACGAACAGACCATCGTTGAGCGGACCCTGAAGCAGATCGATGATTTGAAGAGCAACCGTGATCTGGCGGCATGGGCTGGAAGCCGGTTGGATGGCGGCGAGTACAGCGGATTCGAGATTGGTTCCATCGCGAACCAGGACGATCCGGCGAGAGAGGATTTCCTGGTGCTGGCTGCCATGAAAACGCTGCCGGAACGCAGCTATTATGACAAGCAAGAAGTCGTGAAGGACCTGCAAGACGTCATCACCGGGTTCTTCAAGGCGTTGAAATTGAAAGACGCGTCGAAGCGCGCCGCGCGGGTGGTAGCGTTTGAAAAGGAGTTCGCGCAGTCTTTTCCGCTGCCAGCCGAGATGCGTGAGTTGTTCAGCAGCAAGCGTTACATTGGCAAGAAGGAATTCGCGGCGCGGCATCCGGCGATTGACTTCGCGCCGGCTCTGGACAAGGTTCCGGGTGGAACCCTGTTGCGGGATATCGCCCCCGGTAACTTCGCATGGGTGGATCGCCAGTTCGCGTCAGGTGATCTCGAGACCTTGAAGGACGTCTACCGCTGGCATTCCCTTGCGGGAATCATGGATGACGCGTATCCGGAATTTTTCCGGAAGAATTTTGAGTTCAATCGCAAGCAACTGGGCGGTCCGGACAAGCGGCCGCCGCGCGATGAACGTTGCGCGCAGATGGCGATCAACCAGTTCGGAAAGGAGCTGGATTCGGTCCTGATCGATCGGCTGTTCCCGGATTTCCCGACGGAAAAATTCATCGCTCTCGCTGAGAAAGTTCGCGCCGAAATCATCAGTGGACTGGAGCAAAATACCTGGCTTGAAAGGGCTGGCAAGCAAGGAGCGATCGACAAGATCAAGACCGCGAAGTTGCAGCTGGTCAAGCCGCGGAATGAGGAAGAGTGGGACTTCAATCCTCCAGCGAAGTATTCGCCAGTGGCACGCCACTCGAACGCGGTTGCCCTCGAGAAGGCTTTGAACGCGAGGATGTTCGAGCGTCTTGGCAAGCCTCGCAACCGTGACCGCTGGAGCATGTCTCCCTTGACGGTCAACGCGTATTATTCGCCATCGGACAATAAGTTCGTAATGCCCCTCGGGATCCTGCAGTATCCTTTTTATGACCCGAAGGCTCCGGATCACGTGAATCTCGGCGCCGTAGGTGCGGTCATCGGACATGAGCTCGGTCACGGCATCGATGACAAGGGATCGAAATACGACAACGAAGGCCGTCTGAAGCAATGGATGACGGACGCGGACCTCGAGGAATTCAGGAAGCGGACAGCAGGGCTCGTGGCGCAGTTCGACGCGATCGGTCACAACGGCAAACTGACACTCGGTGAGAACATTGGCGACCTGGTTGGATTGACCTTTGGTTACAAGACGGCCTTCAGCCTGGCGAGCGGATCGGAAGTTATCCCGCCGGCTTCGGCAAAACGTGATTTTTTCACGCAGTACGCCCGTGTCTGGTGCGGAGTTGTTCGTCCGAAGATGGCTGAGTTGTTGCTGAAAACGGACCCACATTCGGCGGTCAAAGCCCGCGTGAATGAGCAAGTCAAGCACCAGCCTGGTTTCGCCGAAGCCTTCAGTTGCAGGGAGGGTGATAATATGACCCTGAGGCCGGATCAGCGGGTTACGGTCTGGTAGTCGGACCTGGTCGCCGGTTTTTTCATAATGACGCCAAGATAGTCTTTGCAGGGAGATACCGTGATTCAGACTTTGTTCAAGTCGCTACGGGGTACTGACTGGGAATTGCTCACGGGATTCGTATCGCCGGCTTTTTTCGATGTCGTTCCGACCCTTGGCATGGCGCGGGTTTTCGGAAAGCTAGTCAAGGATTATGCGAATCCCGCGGAGTTTGAGAAGGCGTTGAAAAAGGCGCGGAAGACTGTGCCCCGGTTGTCGGCCGCTGAGTGCGACGATCCCATGGCCCGCGGTCGCGCGGTTCTGGAGTTGTATTTCCGGCAGATTTTTGACTTTGACGCCGCGGTGCTTGATGTGCGCGCTTCGGCATTCGAGTTCAAGCCTGGCAAGGTGACGTGGAGCCCGAAGCCGATTTACTACGAGTGGGACGCGAAGTTCCTTGCCGCCCTCCGACAATTGTATGGCGGCTTCTACCGGGATGACGAGGTAGAGTTTCGCGCGGGACTCGCGGCCCTCGACCTGGAACATGCGAAGGACGCGTTCAAGGCGCATTTCGGAAGCGGCGACCAGTCGGCGGTGACTTTCTCTCTTGCGGCGTTCAAGAAGTCGTTTCAAGCGATCTTCGAGAGTTGCAAGAAAAACAAGACGAGGCTCCACCCGGATTTCTTTGCGCTCGGAGCTTATTTGCTGTGCCTCTATGAGCACCTTGAGGCGCTCGAGGTTCCGTTGGATGTCAGGGGGGCTTTCGATGCCGCGACCCATGCATGAACAGGGAGGGAATCAGTCGAGACCGGCGCGCTTGCGTGTCGCGATCGCCGGAGCCAGCGGGTTTGTGGGGCGCGCCCTTATCGCGGCGCTTGGACCGGATTGTGACGTCGTTGCCTTGAGCCGGGACCCCGGAAGGTTGCAGGACACAACGCGCACCGCCACAGAGAAGACCGGTGGCCTGGTCTGGCGGCGCTGTGACCTGTTCTCCGCGTTGGAGACGGAACACGCTCTCGCGGGGTGCGATGTCGCTGTGTTTCTGGTTCACTCGATGCTGCCATCAGCCCGGCTGACCCAAGGTGGTTTTGAGGACCTCGATCTGATGATCGCGGATAACTTCGGCCGCGCGGCGAGGGCTTGCGGCGTCAAGAAGGTTGTTTACCTGGGTGGCATCATCCCTGATGACAAGTTGTCGCGACACCTGGCGAGTCGTCTTGAGGTTGAGGAAGCGATTGCTTGCCATGGTGTTCCATTGATTGCTCTGCGCGCGGGGCTGGTCGTGGGTCCAGGCGGGTCTTCCTTCGAGATGATGCGCAAACTGGTGGAGCGCCTTCCCGCCATGGTCTGTCCGAAGTGGACAACAACGCGAAGCTGTCCGGTTGCCCTGGATGACGTGATCCGCGTCATGGCGAAAGTGGTCGTTGATTCCACGGTGAACGCCGGGAGTTATGACCTTGGTGGCTCTGAAATCGTGACCTACCTGGAGATGATGAGGGTCACCGGTGAGATGATGGGGAAACGTCGCCTCATGATCCCGGTCTTCATGTTCAGCCCCAAGTTATCCCGCCTTTGGGTGCGGCTCGTGACCGGCGCGCCCAAGGAACTGGTATCGCCGCTCATCGAAAGTTTGCGCCATGAGATGGTCCCGCGCAATCACGACATCTTTGAGCGGTACGGAATCAAGCCTGTATCTTTTCGCGATGCTTTGAAGGATGCGTTGCAGGCAACGCGCAGGGTCGCGCCGCGTTCTGTTTCAGCCAGCGTGACCACGGCGAACACAGTATGCTCTGTGCAAAGATTGCCTTTGCTGCGCGGGCGGGATGCCGCCTGGACAGCCGATCGATACGCTCACTGGCTGATTAGTTTTTTCTGGCCGTTCATCAGGGTGGAACGCGCGCCTGATGGCTCCCTGGTCTTCAAATTTCGTTTTTTTACCGAAGCTGTTGAAATTACCCTGCTCTACCTGAAGTATGTGGCGAACCGGAGCACGGGGCAGAGGCAGTTGTTTTTTATAACCGGCGGCGCGTTGACGGATCACGCGGCGACGAAGGCCGGCAGGTTTGAGTTCAGGGAAGTTCTTGGTGGCAGGTACGTCATGGCAGCGATTTTTGATTATCCGCCCGCATTGCCATGGTGGCTGTACAAGCGCTCCCAGGCCATTGTTCATCTTTTTGTCATGTATTCATTTCGCAAGCATTTGAGGCGCGCCGCGGCACGAATGGAATTTACCCGGGGAGGGGTAACATGAAGTATTTTGGGACTGCCGTATTCTTTGTTCTTTTCGCGACCGCGGGTCTGGCGGCACAAGGTCCCGAATCCTCGCGTGGTTTCCATGATTACTCCGTGGAGTCGATCGACGGGAAGTCGATTGAATTGAAACAATACAAGGACAAGGTCGCCCTGGTGGTCAATACCGCTTCCCGTTGCGGTTTTACAGATCAGTACAAGGAGTTGCAGTCCTTGTATGACAAGTACAAGGCGAAGGGGTTTGTTGTCCTTGGATTTCCCAGCAACGATTTCGCGATGCAGGAGCCCGGGTCCAATGCCGAGATCAAGAAGTTCTGTGACCTGAATTACAAGGTCAAGTTTCCGATGTTCGCCAAGGGCAAGGTTTTGGGTCCGGCAAAACAGCCGGTGTACCAGTTCCTGACGGGCGGCAAGAATTTCGGTGGAGAGATCAGCTGGAATTTCGAGAAATTCCTGGTTAACCGGAAGGGTCAGGTCGTTGCCCGTTTTGAGCCAGCCGTCAGCCCGCTGGACCCGAAGGTGACCGCCAGCATTGAAGGATGGATCGCAGCCAGCAAGTGAGCACCATGCAGAAGAAAGTGATTGAAGAAGGCGTTGAACGCCCGCTCAGGGCCAGCCGGATATCGGAGCTGGCCCATGCCATCATGCATCACAAGAAGGCCTACTACGCGGGCAAGCCAGAGATTTCTGACGCGGCCTATGACGCGCTTGAGGATGAGCTGAGGACACTGGCCCCTGATCATCCTGTTCTTCAGATCGTCGGGGTTGGCGTTTCGACAGCCGCGGCGGTGCGGAAAGTTGAGCATGCCACGCCGATGCTGTCCCTCGACAAGACTTATGAAGTGGAGGACTTGTTTCGTTGGGCGGGGGACCGACCGGTCATGGGCACCCTCAAGGTGGATGGCAACAGCCTGAGCGTTGTTTATGAGCATGGTCGCCTGGTTGTGGCGAAGACGCGTGGCAATGGCCGGGTTGGTGAGGACGTCACGGAAAAAGCGCAGTGGATCGCGGACATCCCCCGGGAAATCGATGGCGGATTGAACTGTGAGATCCGCGGCGAGCTCTACTGTACAGAGGAGAACTTTCTTCGCCTCTCCGACGAGATGGCGCAGATGGGTCTCGAGCGGCCGACCAGCCCGCGGAATATTGTCGCCGGGTTGTTGGGACGCAAGGTTCACTTTGAGTTGTCGCGCTACTTTTCATTTTTCGCGTTTGATTACATCCCCGGTGGAGAGGGACGCGCCGCTCCGCGATTCAAGACTGAAGTCGCGAAATTCGAATGGCTCGGCAAGGTTGGTTTTTCATTGCCGCATCCCGAAAGGCTCGCTGACCGCAAGGACATCGAACGATACCTTGAGTACGTGAAGGGTCTGATCGCTGAGGATGAGATCGGCCTCGATGGCGCTGTTTTCAGTTATGACGATCTGTCGCTCCATGAGGAGTTGGGGGTCACGGCGCATCATCCCCGGTACAAGATGTCTTTCAAGTGGCAGGGACAGACGGCTGTGTCCACAGTCAGGGAAATTACCTGGGCGACCTCGCGACTTGGTATTGTGACCCCGGTCGCCGTGATCGACCCCGTTTTCTTGAGCGGTGCCTCGATCACCAACATAACCTTGCACAACGCCGCGCATGTGAAAGCATTCAACCTCAAGCACGGAGACCGGATCGAGATTGTTCGGTCCGGCGAGGTGATACCGAAATTCCTTGGTGTGGTGGAGGCCGCCCATGGGAATTATCACTGGCCCGCGAAATGTCCGGATTGCGGCACACAGCTGGTCAGTGATGACGTGCGGCTCAAGTGTCCCAACGCGACGGGATGCTCCGCGCAGCAACTTGGCGCGATCCTCAACTGGATCCGCTGTGCTGAAATCGATGATTTGAACGAGAAGCGCCTCGTTCCCCTCATGGACGCGGGACTTGTCTCGACCATGGCTGATCTTTACAAGTTGCGGGAGGAGGACTTCCTCGTGATTCCGCAAACCCGCGAGAAAATGGCGGCAAAGCTTTTCCACAACATCCAGGCGTCGAAGATGCTGCCACTGGCTTCATTCTTGAACGGCCTCGGCATCGAGGGGGCGGGACGGACAACCTGGGAGAAGTTGATCGAGTATTTTCCGGGTCTTGATGAGATCCAGAACGCCACGTCTGGCGAGGTAGCGGCCATCGAGGGGTTTGCCGAAAAGTCCGCCAACCAGATTGTGACGGGCCTCGCGACGAGACGGTCTTGGGTCCGCGAGCTGCTCGCGGCTGGTGTCAAACCCGTCGCTCCCGTGGGCGGGACGGCGACTTTGGACGGACCCTTGGCGGGCCTCCAGTTCGTCATCACTGGCGCGTTATCCGCGCCCCGCGCGGAAGTAGAAAAGTGGATCAAGCAAGCCGGCGGGAAACTGGCTTCGTCCGTTTCAAAGAACACGCATGCCGTGGTGACTGAGGAGCCTGATTCAGGGTCCACGAAAATGAAAAAAGCCCGTGAACTTGGCGTGAAAATCTGGAATGAACAGCATTTGAAGGATGCCATAGCCAGAAAAGGTAAATCGTCATGAAAAAGAAACTCGATGATTTCGCGGTCTCGATGGAGCGGCTGGAGCGTGGAACTCCGCCCTCGGAAGATTCGGGTTTCCTGGGCGCGGATCTGGACCCTGAGCAGGCGAGGATTGTCCTGATCCCGTCGCCATGGGACGTGACCACGTCGTATCGCCCCGGCACCGCCCGGGGACCTGAGGCCATCATTGCCGCCAGTCATCAATTGGACCTGGATGACGGCAGTTTCGGAAAGGTTTACCGGGCAGGGATCGCTTTCCTGCCATCCCCGGAACCGATCGAGCGATTGAACACGTCACTGCGCATCCGCGCTGAGAAGGTCATGGCCGATCTGGGCGAGGGCGAGGCTGACCCCGGCGATCTCGGCGCCGTCAACGAAGGTTCCGCGACGTTGAACCGCCATGTGAGGAATTGCGCGAAAGCCATCCTGGACAGGGGAGCCGTTGCGGCGGTCGTTGGGGGCGATCACGCGTCCCCGCTCGGTCTTATCCACGAGCTGGGAGAGAGAAACCCCGACGGGTTTGGCATCCTCCATTTCGACGCGCATCATGATTTGCGCATGGCATATGAAGGATTCGAGTTCTCCCATGCGTCGATTTTCTACAATGTCATGGAAACCGTACCGGCTGTCTCGAGGCTCGTGCAGGTCGGTATCAGGGACTTCTGCGAGGAAGAACGTGATTACATGAAGGCACTTGGCAGGCGTGGGACTGTCTTTTACCAGCGCGAGATTTTCAAACGCAAGGCGCGGGGAGAATCCTGGGACTCCATTTGCAAAGACATCGTTGGTAACCTGCCAGACAAAGTATACGTGTCGTTTGATATCGACGGACTGGACCCTGTTTGTTGCCCTTCAACCGGGACGCCAGTGCCGGGCGGTCTTTCGTTTGATGAAGCCGTTTACTTGTTTGAGTGCCTGGCTGAGTCCGGGCGCAAGGTCATTGGATTTGACCTGTGCGAGGTTTCGCCGGATCCCGCAGGCGAAAGCGAGTGGGATGCCAACGTCGGTTGCCGCGTTCTATACAAGTTATGCGGTCTGACCGCGGTCAGCCGTAAACTGATCTGATCTCGCAAAGCACACGGCGTTATCCAGCAGCACGCGGAGGTTCTCCCGTGGGCGGCACGCGACCAGCGTTTGGAATGAGAAGACAGATGGCCATAACCGCGCGGCAAGCGCGTGCAATCGAACTGTTGCCCTGCCCCACCAGCCCGGAAGGACAAAGTCCCAGGGCGCCGGTACCGGAGACACTTCAAGGACCTCAAACCCTGCGTTGCGGATCAGCCTGAGAAAGCTGGCGCGCGTGAAGAGCCTGTTATGGTCCAGGTCAAGAATCCCCTTGTCGCTGTAATTGAAAAAACCAAGCATGAGCGCAAGACGGACCGGCAGGAATGCTACGTTGGGCGTCGACAGGAGGACAACTGGCGATTTCCCGCTGCGCAAGCCGTCCCGGATTCCCATCAAAAATTCCTCGGGTTTTTTCAGGTGCTCAATGATGTCGAGGCAAAGCACGGCGTCAAATTTCGATGTGTCCGTCTGGATGGCCTGGCGGTCCAGATCGACGCGGGTGAAGCTGGCCCAATTTGTGCCTGAGGAATAATCGTCACGGTCCATACCATGGACCTCGATCCCGGATTCCAGAAGTCGCTTTGCGACATGCCCGGTACCGCATCCGATATCCAGTACCGAGTTTGGCTCGTATTTCCGGAGCATGGCCAGCGCAATTCCGTGCGACGACCAGGGACTGCTGGTCTTGTCCATGTAACGATCGATCCGGTTCTTTCGATATTGCGGTGAATTGAGGAATCCGGCGCGGATCAGCGAAAAATGCAACGTGGCCAGAAATACCTGCAACGCGTAAACCGGGCCGTTCACCCGGCATATTTCGTCACCGTAAGTGGTTTCGATCGGTTGTTCTGTGATCCGCGCGTGATTGAAAAATGCCTGGAGGAGGATCTCCGTGTCGAAATGAAAGTCATTTGAGTTCAAGTCAAACGCGACTTGCTTGAGAAAATCCACGGAATACCCGCGAAGTCCCGTGTGATATTCGATCAGATACTGTCCGGTCATCAAATTCTGCAACCAGGTCAGGATCTTGTTGCCCGCGTATTTATAGCGTGGCATGCCTCCGGATCGCGCGTTCCAGTATGACCAGGTTCTGGCTCCAAGGAACACGTCAGTGGCATCGACTTGCATTGTCTCCGCGATGCCGGTGACGCGTTCGGGCGCGTACTGTCCATCTCCGTGGATCAAGATCACCCGGTCGAAGTTGTTGTCGATCGCGTACTTGTAACCCAGCTTTTGGTTGCCGCCGTAACCCTGGTTGACGGGATTCCTCAGGACAGTGAGGTTCCGTCTTTCGTGACGATCTCCCCATGACGCGGCGATCGCTGCCGTGTCGTCGCTCGACGCGTCATCGATACACAGGACTTCCCAGTCGGGGTTATTCCAGATTTCAGCCGGAAATCGGTCGAGGACGCCGGCAATGTGTGATTTTGCCTCATACGCGACGATCAAGACGAGGTTACGGTTGCCCCGGTTTATGATCGACCGCGCGGATTTTGTCATTTTACCACCCAATCAACGATCCCTTGATGGACATCGCGGAAACACTGGGACTTGGATTCGGTACATACGAATACAATCATCTTGAAATTGACTTTACCGGCTTTGGTCTTCGGTTTGGCCATCAGGCTGAATCCAGGAACGGATTCCTTGAAATCAACTTTGCCGAGTTTGCTGGCACTGATCTCCAGTCCTGGGTGGTCCTTGATCTCGAGGGACCATGGGCCGTCATGATTTATCTTGAGGCCTTTCGCCGGGACGGTTTTGAACTCAAGTTTGAGTTGTCCGTCAGGCTGGGTTGAAGTCGTGAACTCGACACTGGCTTGACTGGATGTATTCGCCTGCGGGCCCGCGGGGGCAACCGTGGCAAGAAGGAAACCAATCATGGAGAAGATGACGTTGACCGTCACTCGTGTGAACATGGTGGCGAACTCCCGGACAATGTGACGTTGCCCAACAAGGATATCAGATTACGCGACCGTTTTGTGGCCTGCCGGAACTCCTTCGTTCCACGGAAACAATGTCGGGTAGCGACTCAACCTTCCGGATGATCGCCTGCAATTGGGCGAGCCCGTTGAGCGTCAATTCGAAATCCAGCACTCCCAACAAGTCCGCCGACACCTGGATGTTCGCGCGCTGGATGTTGGCGCCGCATGACGAAATTGCCATCGTCACGTCGGCCAGGACCCCCGGTCGGTCCCGGGTGATGACCCGGATGAAGGCGTAGTGGCTGGCGGTTGTCTGGGCTTCGCCAATGCCCGATCCCGCCCACTGCACGACGACACGCCGCTGTGGATCGAGGTCAAGGGCACGTGAACACGTCGCGCGATGCACGGTGACGCCACGCCCGCGGGTGATGAAGCCCTGGATTTCCTCGCCAGGCAGCGGATTGCAGCAGCGCCCGAAATTGACCAGGACATTGTCGATTCCACTGACAAGGATTCCATGGCTGGGGCCGGTCTTGGCGGACGCGCCCGCGGCGGTTCCCGTTTGAGCTGCCTCACGGGCTTCGACGCGGATTGATCCAGGAACATTGGGCGCGGAGACTGCCGCGCCGGAATCGGTTCCGGTTTCGCCCTTGCTCTCTTTGTCTGGTATGACTCTGGAGAGGACTTCCCTGGCATCCAGTTTGCCGTAACCGATCGAAGCCAGCAGGTCGTCGAAACTACTTTCCTTGTTAGCCCGTGCCAGATTCTCGCCCAACCCTTGTTTGAGAAGTTTCTCGAGGTCGAGCCCGCGAGTCTCGCATGCCTGTTCCAAGAGGGAACGCCCCATCTTGCGGCTTTTCTCGCGTTGCTGGCTCCTGAGGTAAGAGCGGATCTTGTTCTTGGCGCGCGAGCTCGTTACGTAATTCAACCAGTCTTTGCTGGGCTTCTGGCTGGGCGAGGTCAGGATCTCGACGATGTCGCCTGATTTGAGCTTTTTCTTGATCGGGACGATGCGACCGTTGACCTTTGCGCCAACGGTTGTCAGGCCGATCGCCGAGTGGACGTTGAACGCGAAGTCCAGAGGCGTCGCCCCGTGAGGCAGGCGGATCACATCGCCCTTTGGCGTGAAAATGAAAATCTCGTCGTCAAACAGGTCAACCTTGACGGCTTCAAGGAACTCCTCAGGGTCCTTGAGCTCGGTCTGCCACTCCATGATCTGGCGTACCCACGCGAACTTTTTCAGGTCGGGGTTGCCCTGCGTTTTCGTGTCTGCGACAGCGCCTTTTTCCTTGTAGCTCCAGTGGGCGGCAATCCCGAACTCGCAGGTCTCATGCATTTCATGCGTCCGGATCTGGATTTCCGCGGGTTCACCGTTCGGACGGATCACGGTTGTGTGGAGAGACTGGTACATGTTCGCCTTGGGCATGGCGATGTAGTCCTTGAACCGGCCTGGCATGGGTTTCCACATCGCGTGGACAACACCGAGGGCCTCGTAGCAATCTTTCACGGACTCAACGATGATCCGGAACGCGAAGAGGTCATGAATGTCCTCGAACGCAAGGTGGCGCTCGACCATTTTCTTGTAGATCGAGAAGAAATGCTTCGGGCGGCCGTAGACGATGGCGTTCTGGAATCCGTACTTCGTGAGTTCCGATTCGAGTTTTTCCTTTACCTCGTCGATGTACGCGATCCGCTCGGCTTTCTTGGCGGCGATCTTGCCCTTGAGCTCCTTGTACACGTCGGGCTTGATGTGACGCAGGCAAAGGTCCTCGAGTTCGCTCTTGATCCCGTAGATCCCGAGCCGGCTGGCGAGGGGCGCGTAAATGTCGAGGGTCTCCTGCGCGATGCGGCGCTTTTTCGCGGGTGGCAGGGCCTCAATGGTGCGCATGTTGTGCAACCGGTCCGCCAGCTTTATGAGAATGACTCGGACGTCTTTCGCCATCGCGAACAGCATTTTCCGGAAATTCTCCGCCAGACGTTCCTGGCTGGAGCGGAATTCGATCTTTCCGATCTTGGTCATGCCGTCAACCAGGTCGGCGACCTGCTTGCCGAACATTTGCTCGATTTCAGTGAGTGGTGTCTCAGTATCCTCGACAACGTCGTGCAGGATCGCAGCAGTCAACGAGGCAAGGTCTGCCTTGAAGCGGGTAAGGATCAGCGCGACATTGAGCGGATGCGTGATATACGGCTCGCCCGACACGCGCAATTGCGGGCCGTGACGATCAGCGCCAAATTGATAAGCCTTGTCGAGGGGGCTCAAATCCTGATTCGGAAGGTACGCGGCGACCGTTGCCCGCAGGTCGCTGAAGAGCAAGTCAGGGTTTGTTGGTTTGACAGGATCCAAAGCGCCGACCTCACGCCTTTGTGTACTTCCCGGTGAACAGCCCACGTCCGGGTTATCCTCGGGATTTATCGGCGTTTTTTGATCGTAGCTCAGGATTTCACCGGCCGTCCAGATTGTGAGGAATTAAATTTTCTCATGAATCGTCTTTAATTCCAGTATCTTATGGCTGTGCTCGAACTCGGCCAGCAACCGGTCGCACAGAGCCTTTCCGGCTTCGCCCGAAGTTTTTCCGGGCTCACCGCGTGCGATCACGGCCTCCAACTCCGCGTATGCCCGGTCGAGGTCGTCATTTACGATGAAGTAGTCGTAGATACGCCCGGCAGCGATTTCATCGCGCGCGGCCTTGAATCGTCGCCAGCAAACTTCGGGGGAATCGGTGCCTCGCTTCTCAAGACGGTTCCAGAGATCCACCATCGACGGCGGCAGGATGAAAATGGAAAGCGCCCCGGGCAGTTTCGGTTTTGCCGTGCGCCAACCCTGGACGTCGATCTCAAGGATCACCTTGTGGCCTTTGCCAGTGATCCGTTCGACTTCAGATTTACTGGTTCCGTAGAGGTTCCCGAAAACCTCAGCCCATTCGAGCATGTGCCCCGCTTCCACGTTTTTCTGGAATTCGGCGCGATCAACGAAGTGATAATGCTTGCCGTCAACTTCCCCGGGACGCTGGTGTCGCGTTGTGAGGCTAACGGAGATTTCGATGTCAGGGTGGTTCCGGGCAAGGCGGCTGTTCAGCGTGGTTTTGCCAGCGCCTGATGGCGCCGAGACCGCGAATACCCCGGGTCGTGTAGAAGAGCTTTCCATACCCGTTTTTACCAGTCCGCGGCGTAGGCTTCGACTAAAAACTTCGCCTCCCCCGACAGAATCTGGATGGCCCTGCCCAAGGCTTCAGCACGTTCCTTGCCCAGATGGTCGAAGGCCCCCAGTTCGAGGGCCAGGTTCAACGTCCGGACGGCGCCTTTCAGGTCGTGGAGCCGTTGCTGGACGGCCTCTTTTTGATCTTTTTTTCCGGTGATGTCCGACGGTCCAGAAAGGACCAGGGCCGGCTTGCCATCGATGAGCGTCGTTTTCCACACGGCGTGTTCCCCTTGCTTTGCTGACTTGGCATTGGGATCATACCAGATGCCGCCGGGAGGCCGCCGTGATTCGATCGATGCTCCATTTACCGATGCTGGTGACCATCTTGTCCCTGATCGCCCTGCCGGCATGCGGCCGCGAAGGAGATGCCTGGCCGGACCCCCATCAGTGGGAAGAACCAGGGCTGCGGGGTGGGCCAGGAGCCGCTTCGCGCGCGGCCCTGGCCTCGCGTCGCGTTCCGGGTTCGTGGATTGTCGCGTTTCGTTCGAATGCCGCCCTTGAAGCCCTTGAGTTCGCGAATTTCCGGTCGGAAGTTCGCTACCACCAGCCATCGTTGCGTTCCTCTTTTTTGAGTGATCCCCGCGTCAAGTCGATCGATTTCATCACGGTGGCGGACATCAGCGCGCCGGAAGTCGGTGACAAGTTGCGCGGTCTGGTCATGCCGTCCCTGCGCGAATCCGCCAATCCAACGGCTGTCGCGGCGATCGCAAAGGTTGATTTTGCCTCTGACGGGGAGGCCACCACGGTCTTGGCGGAATGGGAGGCCAGTGGACGAATCTGGTTCGCGGATCCCAATGGAATCAGTGAGCTTTCGGCGTTGAATGATGACAGTTTCGCGACTTGGGCGACCGCATACGCGTCGCTCGAATCAAAATTGAGCCATTTGAAAGCCATCGGCGTCGCGGCGGCGTTGACGAAAATCGGGTCAAGGCCCGCCGACAGCGTCCCCTCCAACGCGGATATCTTGGCGAACCCTCCGCTGATCGCCGTCATCGACAGCGGTGTGGACTATGAGCATCCCCAGCTGAAAAACCGCATTTTCACCAATCCATCCCCCGGCGCCAGTGGATGCGCCGACGACGTGCATGGCTGCAACGTGACGGCCATGGGTGGCGGATTGCTGGGAGATGGCAATGTGTACCCGAATTACACAACGGGTCCCGGCACGAGTTGTCCGACCGATGAGGAAGTCGAGGTCAAATGTAATCACGGGACCCACGTTGCCGGTATCATCGCGGCCGAATACACAGGCAGTGGCGATTCGGTGGACGGGCCGGCAGGGGTCTGCCCGTTTTGCAAGATTGTCCCGGTAAAAGCCACGGGAACCGAGGGTGGAATCTCCGACGCTTCCCAGCTGGCTGGGTTGAAATACGTATCGCTCTTCCGGAGCAAGAGTTCCAACGCGATTCGCGTCGTGAACGCGTCGTTCGGGCAGTTTCAGCGTAACCGGGCAATTGCCGTGATTGTCGCGAGTTTGCGTCGGGCCGGGAACGGGATCGTGGTCGTCGCGGCATCGGGCAATGAGGACACGATGCTTCGTTCCTATCCGGCGGCATTGACGGATGTAGTCGCGGTCTCGGCATTGGACGCGTCCAACAACAAGGCCCCGTTCAGTAACTTTGGTAATTGGGTTGACGTCGCGGCGCCGGGCACGCAAATCGTGTCTACGGTTCCTGGCGGGTCAACTCTGGCGAAGTCCGGGACTTCCATGGCGGCCCCGGTTGTCAGCGGGATTGCGGGGTTGCTCGTGGCCTACGACGGCGGGATTTCCGCGAAGGGAATCCGTGAACGGCTCGTGTCGACCGCCGATCCTGCGATTTACAGAGCCGATACCAATATGCTCAATTACCAGTACTACTACGCGCGGATTTCAGGAGAGCCGGTCCCGCGGCCCCTGTTGGGATCCGGTCTCGTCCAGGCAACGGCCGCCCTGGGCACGGAAAAAACTGGCGCTTACACGCCGGATGCCCTGCAGCGTGTTTCGCCCGGATGTGGTTTCGTGGCGCCAGCATCTGGAGCGGCGGCGATTCCTGACGCCGGGTTGTTGTTCGCCCTGTTGTTGCCGCATTTGAGGATGTTGTTGAGGATGTTTTGGGGGATGTTCTGGCGACGGGGTGCGCGTTGGTCTCGTCCCGGCCGGGAGGAATCTTGATGGGCGTCAGCCTTGCCATGGTGTTTCATGTGACATCCTCCATCGTGGTTCTCCTGCTGGCGGGGTGGGGATTGCGTCTACAACGCGACTTGCGCTTTTTGCGGGCGATGATCGCGATCGCAAAGGTTGATGGAAGTGATCAGCCAGTTCGTCGGGTGGCGGACATTCCGGAGCGGTTTATTTGCCGCATGGCGCGGGTGTTCGCCGTGCCGGTATCCGGTCGGTGGGCGCGTTCCGGGAGCGGCTCGAAGTCTGGATTGACGGCCATCATGCCGGCCTCGCTCGCCCAAATGTTTTTGCGCGATCATGTTTCCTTGATACACTTTGCGGATTCCAGAACGGTTGAAATTTACGTGGCGAGTCGTCGCATCGACGCCGCGTCACAGGCGGAGTTGCTGGCTCGATCGTTTGGTGGTTCGGTCCAATTCAAGATATTGGAAGCAGGGGAAAATCATGCTCGGTAACATGACCCGTAATTGGTATGCCTCAATCCTGGTCCTGGCTTCAATCCCCGTATCAGTTCTCACGATCGCTTGCGTCAGCTTCCCGCAGCCAGGTGACGGTATCCGGTCGTTAAACTCGTCGAACGGTCCGTTGTCCGCGCCCGCCCAGGTGGGCGCGAGGGAAGACGAGGCGTTCCGCCATTCAACAGCATCCGAGGCCGGCTCTCGCGTCAGGTTTAACGCGAAGACCACCTTGGATGAGGCGATTGAGGCGGCGGTGAATCGTGGTGGCCAGACCATCGAGGACGCGCGTCGACTCATCACGCAGCGGAAACAGTGGCCCGCCGCCCACAGGGCTCTCGAGGCCGCGATCCAGGACGGCATCATCAAGTACGACAACATCCGCCTCGCGAATGCCGTGGCCCTGTATCAAGGATCGTCGCTGCCGGCATCAGTTCGCTTGTTCGAGAATCTTGTTGGTTCTGGGCGTCCAGTCGCGCGCCAGATGGGTTGGCAAGTGGCAGCCGCAATGCCATCGCGGGCCTTGGGCTCTGCAATCGAGCGCGAGCTCGGGCGCGCCATCAGCGAGAATGACGAGGCGACCGTCTTGATTCCGCAGATGGCGGTAGCCGTTCAGGCCAACGCGATGAAGTCTGCGTATACGATGGTCCGCCAAGGTTTGATGACCACTGGTCAAGAGGCTTTCGCGCTATCCATGGCGCAGCTGGATCCAGAACGGGCGTCGTCTGATTTTCTCGAATACCTCGCCATCGCCTCGCCCGAGGAACTGCGCCAACTGACCCAGAATTCAGTCAATGTTTACACTTGCCTGATCGCCCTCAAACACCTGCAATCGCATCCGGCACCGCTGTCTCATCCCCATGCGGAGCATCTCGTGTATTACGCGGTATCCCGCAACAACGCGCTGGCCGACCTGGCTCAGGGGGCTATCGAGACTTATCTTCCGCGGGACCGGGCCCAGGTTGCCATCATGATGTCGCGTCTGCCGCAGTGGGCGCAGATCGCGTATGTGGAATCAGCCCGCAGGCACAAAACCCCGGCCGTGACTTTGCTCCTCGGGGAGTTGAAAAAGATCTCCTCATCCAATGATGTTGTCGAGGAAGTAGACGAAGTCCTTCGCTAAAATTCGCCTTTTTGTATTTTTTCCAGCCCGGTCGGCCACTGCGCGCCTTGGACCGGGCTTTTTCATGCCGATGAACCCGCTGTGGAAGTTTCCATCGCAGGAGTTCCGTCACCAGTGTCATCGAACCAGGCAACAACCTCGCAGAACATCCCGGCCAAGATCGGGCCTTACAAGGTCGTCGCCGAAGTTGGGGTTGGCGGGCTTGGTCGTGTCTTCCGCGGAATTGACGAGCGCAACGGGAACTCCGTCGCGATCAAGGTCCTTCATGACAAGTACGCGCGCAACAGCAAATTCCTCGGTATTTTCCACCGTGAATTGCTGATTGTCTCAAGCTTGCACCACAAGCACATCGTGAGCTACCTGGACAGCTTCTTCAATCCGCCCGATTGCTACATTGTCACTGAGTTTGTCGATGGTTGGTCCGGTTACTCGTTCCTGAAGCAAGTCAAACGCGTCCCGCCGCTCGTGGGACTGTGCATTGTCATCGACATGCTTCAGGGGATCGACCACCTGCATTTGCATGACACGATCCACTCCGACTTGTCGGCGGCCAATTACCTGATCGACAAGAAAGGACGCATCCTTGTGACCGACTTCGGGTTGGCGTGTCGTCTCGAGGTGGAAGATTACCGGAATTATATGATTGGCACGCCTGGCTATTACTCCCCGGAACACATTTCCAACGAGCCTATCGTCCAGCAAACGGACATTTATTGTGCCGGACTGATCCTCTTCGAACTGGTGACAGGACGGAAGATCATTCCAGCCTCAAACGACCGGCATCAGACCCTCGAATTGATGCGCAGGTTGAAGATCCCGGCCCTGGGACTTACGGATCCCGCGATGGAAAAAGCCCTGAACAAGCTTCTGAAAACGGCGCTGGCGTTCAGCGTTTCGCGTCGTTATCAGTCCGCCGACCTGATGATGTTCGCCTGCTATGAGATTCTGAAGCGTTACAACATCCGGTATGCCCGGCACGCGATCAAGAAATTCCTTGTGGATCAGGCTCTTGTCCCCGGTCCCTATGAGGGTCACGACCAGGCGATTTATCACGGTTCACCGTGAAATTGCCCGTTGCCTGCCTTCGGTCGCTGTGTTTCCATGAATGTCATGTCCATTCACGATGCGAAAAAAATGATTCCGCTGCTCAGCATCGTTGTACCCGTGCATAACGAGGAAGCTTGCGTCGAGGAGTTTCTGCGCCGGACGCAGGCCGTCATGGCAGCCAATTCCGGAATTGTCGCGGAGGCTGTCGGGGATTACGAGATTGTCTTCGTCGATGACGCGTCGTCGGACCGGACCTATGAATTGATCGAATCCGCGCACCGCGAGAATCCGCGCATCAAATGCGTTTCATTGTCCCGCAACGCCGGCCATCAGGCGGCACTTCTCTGCGGGATACGGCGCGCGCGAGGCGACGCGATCATTATGATGGACGGAGACTTGCAACATCCCCCTGAATTGATACCGGATCTGTTGGCGCGTACCGGTGCCGGCTGGTCTGTCGTCCATTGCGTCCGCAAGAACCCGCAATCCGGAATCCCCGGCAAGGACATTTTTTCCCGGCTCTTTTACGTGTTGTTCAATTGTGTCTCACCAGTCAAGATCACGCCCAACGCATCGGATTTCCGGATCATGGATCGCCGCTCGGTCGACGCGTTGTTGTCCATGCCGGAAGTTTCTCCATTCCTGCGTGGCATGGTCCCCTACATTGGTTACCGGCAGTGCGATCTCGAATTTGAGTGTCCGCCCAGGTTCGCGGGCGAGGCATCATACACACTGAAAAAATCGATGAAGCTCGCTTTCGACGGCCTGTTCTCATTCAGCACTTGGCCGTTGCGCCTGCCTTTTCTTGCCGGGTTGATGATGCTGGTCGCTGGCGCCACTTATCTGGCGATTTGCACGATTTTGGCGATGTCGGGAAAAGCGCATCTGGTGCCCGGTTGGCTCAGTCTGATCAGTTTGCAACTCATGTTGTTCGCCTTTCAGGTTTTGTTCACCGGGATTGTCGGCCTGTACGTGGGTCGGATCTACCACGAAGTCAAACGCCGTCCGCCTTACTTTGTGGAGCGCGCTATCGGTGAGATTCGTGCCGGTGAGATTCGTGAATAAAGAGTATGAAATGGCGCGGAGCTGCCGCTTCATTGTCACCGCCGATGATTTCGGGCTCTCGCCCCTGATCAACCGGGGAATCGTCCAGGCTCACAGGACCGGAATCGTCACGGCGACGGCTTTGCTGGTCAACGCGCCCGCCACGGATGAAGCCGTGGAACTCGCCGCGCAAACCCCGGGCCTTCAAATTGGCCTGCACCTTGGAATTGTCGAGGGGTACGCGCTGACTGCCGCGCATTCCTCGATCACCGACTCCCTGCCATATTTCGGGGATGGTCGTATTTGCCTGCACCGCCACTGGCGCCCGTTTTTGGGTCGTTACATGTCCCGCAAGATCCGGTTTTCGGATCTGGAGGCTGAATTTGAGGCCCAGATTCAGCGGTTCCATCAACTTTTCCCTGCTGTCGACGCGATCCCATTCCTCAACTCGACACAGCACTTGCACATCCTTCCGGGCATTTCCGAAATCGTGATCCGCCTGTGCAAGAAATACCGGATCAGAAACATTCGCGTACCCCACCATTTGATCTCCGAGCCATCAAGGATCTCGCGGCGGATCTTGAGTTTTCCATACATGATTCTCGGTTCGCTGTTCGCGCGCAAATGCCGTGCGGCCGGTCTCGGGCATGCTGAACACTTCGCTGGTTTCCTGCGCTGCGGGCATCAAGATGAGGAGTCGCTTCGTGCCATCATCGCTCGCGTTCCCGACGGGACAACAGAGCTGATGCTGCATCCCGGTTTCGATGACGGCGCCTTGCGTGGGTCCTTGCCGTGGGCTTATGCCGATTTTGACTGGTCCGGTGAAATGGCAGCGGCTTGCGCGCAAAAGGTCCGTGAGGTAATCACCGCGCGCGGCATCCATTTGGCGCGATTTTGAGGCATTCTCGCCGGCGCATAATCCCGTTCGCATCATCCCGTTCGATTCATCCCATGCGCAACGAGCGGCGCAGGCGTTCGATGAGCTGTGTCTGGCGCTTTGCCGAGACCTGGTTACGGACGGCGTAGGCGAGCGCCCGTTTGGACCCGACAAAGATGGCGAATTTGCGGGCGCGGGTCAGGCCGGTGTAAATCAGGTTGCGTTGCAGCATGATGTAATGCTGCATCGAAACGGGGATGACGACTGCCGGGAATTCACTGCCCTGTGACTTGTGGATCGTGATGGCGTAGGCGAGGCGCAGGTCCCCGATTTCATCGTTGCCATAAGTGACCAGGCGTCCATCCGGAAAGGCCACCATGACCTTGCCGCCTTCGACCCCCGCCTCGCTCACAAAGCCGATGTCACCATTGAAAACGCCGAGGTCGTAATTGTTGACCAGCTGGATCACCTTGTCGCCGCGACGGAAAATTCGTTTTGAATTCTGGCCGGGGCCGTGATCCGGGTTCAGCAGTCTTTGCAATTCATCATTGAACGTCTGTGTGCCGAGGTCACCGCGGTTCATTGGTGTCAGCACCTGGATGTCGCGAACTGGATCCAGCCCGAGTTTCTCCGGGATGTCTGACGACACGAGTTTCTTCACCGTGGCAAGGACATCTTCTGATGTCTCGACCTCGACGAACTGGCAATCGCTGGGGCTTTCGTGGTCCTGCGTGAATTCCGGTTCCTGTCCCTTGTTGATCGTATGGGCTGTGCGCACGATGTGGGATTCGTTCGCCTGACGGAAAATCTGGTCCAGTTTGATGAACGGTACCTGCCGGCATTCGATCAGGTCGCGCAGCACGTTGCCCGGACCGACCGATGGCAACTGGTCCACGTCGCCAATGAGTACCAGTTGGCACTTTGTTGGCAGGGCCTTCACAAGATTGGCCATCAGGCGGATATCGATCATGGACGCTTCGTCGATGATGACGACTTGCGCGTCCAGCGGATTCTCGGCCGAACGCGTGAAACCGCCGACGGCGGGCGCCCATTCGAGGATCCGGTGGATCGTCTTGGCCTTCTCGGCAGCGACTTCACTCAGGCGCTGTGCCGCGCGTCCGGTCGGAGCACCGAGGACAACTTTTTTTCCCATCGCCTTGAACAGGCGGATGATCACGTTTGCCGTGGTCGTCTTGCCGACGCCGGGGCCCCCGGTCAGGACAAAAACGCCGCTTTGCACCGCGAACTTCACGGCCTGCAACTGGCCGTCGCTCAGTGTCGTTCCTGACGCGGCGACGTAACGATCGACCCAGTTGGCGACACGCTCGTTGTCCACGTCGACGGGCTCGCCGAGCAGGCGCGCGATGCCGTCCGCGACGTCGGCCTCCGCCGCCAGTAGTTCACCGCGGTAATGTCCTTCGGCGGACTCGCCCACCGGTGTGTAGACTTTTTCCGTGATGACGGCCCCCGAGTTCTGGAGGGACTTCAGCTCGCCCTCAAGGCGGGTTTCCAGTTTCGCCTCCGGCAAATCCAGGGTCGCTGACATGCCGGCCGTGAGTTGTGGGCTTGTCAGGTAGCAATGCCCTTTTTCCTCGGCTTGCTGAAGTTGATACAGGATGGCCGCGCGCACGCGTTGCGGAGAGTCTTTGGCGATGCCGACGTTGAGGGCGATCGCGTCCGCCTTGAGAAAACCGATCCCGTGAAGATCCTCGGCAAGGCGATACGGATCCGTCGAAACAATCTCGATGGTCGACGCGCCGTAGAGTTTGAAAATCTTGCGGGCAAAATTCGGTGTGATGCCGTGTTGGTTGAGGAACATCATGATGTCGGCGGTAGCACGTTGTGACTGCCACGCGTCGACGATGACCTGCGCCTTTTTTCTCGCGATGCTTTTCACTTGCATCAGGCACGCGGGATTTTCGTCCAGGATCTTGAACGTATCCTCGCCGAAGTGGGCGACGATGCGTTCGGCTGTTTTTTCACCGATGCCTTTGATGAGGCCGGACGACAGGTAACGGATCATCGCGGGTTTTGAGGTGGGACGAACCGGCAGCGCCCGGTCAATCTTGAACTGACGGCCGTACTGGCTGTGAAAGCTCCAAGTCCCCGTGAATTGGAAGAGCTCGCCTGGTTTGATGTCTACGAAGTGCCCGGTCGCGGTCACGGTGACATTGGTTGCCGTGTCGCGGACGCGCAGGACGCTGTAGCCGTTTTCCGCGTTGGCGTAGGTCACACGCTCCACTTCGCCTCGCAGCGTCGATCCAGCGCCGGCCGCTGCGCGCAGTTCGGCATCGGACCTGGATTCGGGCGTTCCGGTTGCGCGTGTCTGGCTGTCGAAGGCGGTCACAGCTCAAATATCCTCTGCATGAAAACGATACAGAACGGGCTATCTACCCAAAACGATTATTGAAAATAGGCACTTTTGGCAAGTCCCAAGAATTCCCCTAATGCCGGGGGCATGGACGCCGAAAAGCCAAGAGTAAGAAGTTGATTTTGGCAAGTGAGCAACGGCTCTGCAGGAGGTAACTGATGCAATTTCGCTTTGCTTTCAAGCACATGGACACGTCGCCAGCACTCACCCGTTACGCCGAGGAGAAGATCGCCGAGAGGATCAACAAATTCGTAACCAAGCCAATTGAAGCTCACGTGACTTTTTCTGTGGATAACTTGAACCATTCGGTGAAATGCCTCCTCGCGGGAGGTGACGGTTTCAACCTTGAAGTGGAGCATGCTTGCGGGGACATGTACGGGTCAGTTGACCACATGGTTGACAAGCTTGCTGTTCAACTGAAGCGGCACAAGGAAAAACTGAAAGGGCACAAGTCAAAGCGCCAGCTGCGCCTTCTTGATCCGATGGACAGGAACTATGCTTTCAGCGCGCAGCGTGACTTTGACATTGAGAGTGAGCCAGTAGACGCTGAGGACATCCTGAAATTCGAGATGGCCCGGCGGCGTATGGCGCGGTGATAAGACCGCGTTGCCCCGCGGTCCTGGCGCAGAAGGGATAGCGCCGGAACCGTTGATTGACCTCGTCCGGTCATGTGGGGCGTGTAAAACGATGGGGCAGGACCGCAGCATTGGTCCTGCCTCATCATTTTGAGCCGCCGTCATCCTGAACCGCCGTCATCCTGACCCTGAGCGAAGCGAAGGGGAAGGATCCATTCTTCTGGCACGCCATCTGCAATACTCCATTTTGTGTTTGGAACGCAGCGATGCTGGCCAGACATTCTGGCGGGTGGAAGTCCCGCCGGTGGAATCGTCCAGATGCCACCGTAGCCGTGGCCGCTGCCTGTGCGGGTGACCTCGCAGGCAGAAGCCGGTCGAAAAGACCCCCGTGAGTTCGTACGGGGGAGGGCGAACTGACAGGTTGTAGCGCAAGCGAACCTTTAAGCCCGACGCCGACCCTGCAGTTAACGGATTGCAGGAGGCGGGAACATGCCGAGCCTGTCCCGGAGGGATAAAACCCAGAGGGAGCCAAACCAGGCGAAGGTCAGTGCGATGAGCGAAGAACTGGACAAGTGCAGCTCGTCGGTGTTCCAAGGGTGGACAGGATGACATGTCAGGAAAGAGTGCTGGTGAAAGCACGGAACCACTTGCGGTGTCCCGGTGTTCTCCAATGCCAGGACAGGCAAGCCAGGAAAAGCTCCCCATGACCTCGGTCGCGGGCAGCGAAACCCGGTGAGTTACCGCAAGCGGGGCAGATGAGGCCGCGAAGCAATACGTGTCGAGACACTATAACTCGGTGCGTGCGAGGGCCTCTGGGGTAGGTAGGCCAGATGACTTCACTGGAATCTGGCTTGTTGTGTGGCGGTCCGGAATTCTAGATTTCCGGGCTAATGGCACCGGCAAACTTTGATCGATACCGCGTATGCTGGAGATTGCTTGAGCGGCGTTGACCAAGGAAAGGCCCTGCTGTGACAGCCAGCCCTGCAGCCGTACCGGGGAAAACCCAACGTACGGAATCGTCAAGAGGGTGGCGGAAACCTGATTGCCCCGCGAGGGACAGCCAGGCGACCACCACCCGAACTTGGCGTCTCGTCATCCTGAGCCGAAGGCGAAGGATCTACTCCCCCGCGTCATCCTGAGCCGAAGGCGAAGGATCCTATCTTCCCGCGTCATCCTGAGCCCAAGGCGAAGGATCCTATCTTCCCGCGTCATCCTGAGCCGAAGGCGAAGGATCCTCTCTTCAAATTTTCCCGTTCACCCGCAACATGCCCAGAACGACATAGCTGATCTTCATAGAACAGCCGATGCAGGCTTTGCCATTTTCCAGCTTGTAACTGTACGTTTTGCCGTTGATGGAAACCGCGTAGAGCGGATTGACGAAATGGTGATCCACGACGCCTTCGCTGGTGATCGTGATCTCGAAAGTGTCGTTGTCCAGAGTGCCGCGGATCTTGCCCTCTTCCGGTAGAGCCTCCGTAATGGTGAATACGGCGGCTGTTTTTGTTCCCGCGGAATCAATCGAGCCCACTTCCCCGCGGGTGGCGCCGTCTGGCTGTTTGGTGAAAACGGATGTGAAATCCTGTTCGCTGGCGCGATGGACAAGGCGAATACCGAAGCCTTTTTCCAACGGTGAAGCATAAAGAGGACGGTCCGCAATCGATCCGGCCAGGGTGTGGTCCACATATACCAGTTTCAAGTGTTCGCCAGTCAACGTGGCTGCGCCGTGATCTTCCGATGCAAGGGCGCCGGTCGCAAACATGGTCATTGCCGAAACCAGGGTTGATGCGACGATCCGCTTCAACATGAGTGTGCTCCTTCGATTTCTGAATCGTTGAGAATGAAAATCAACCGTGTTTGAGACTTTGCTACCACGGATGCCGTTTATTGTGCTACCCAAAGAACATGCTGGCCCTTCAACCCAATGTGTTTCTCGAAGAATCGTGGAAATCCAGGTTGCTGCCGGAATTCGCGAAACCATACATGAAAGACCTCGCGCAATTTCTGCGCGCCGAGAAGTCAGCCGGTAAAATCATTTACCCGCCAGGGCCGGAAATCTTCGCAGCCTTTGACGCGTGTCCATTTGAGAAAGTGAAAGTCGTGATTCTGGGTCAAGATCCGTATCACGGTCCCGGCCAGGCGCATGGCCTTTGTTTTTCCGTGCGCAAGGGAGTGCCGCCGCCATCCCTGCAGAACATCTTCAAGGAACTTCAGTCAGAATATGGGATCCCCCCGTCAAAGGATGGCGACCTCACCTCGTGGGCGCGGCAGGGAGTACTTCTTTTGAATACCGTCTTGACCGTGGAGGCCGCGCAACCCCAGAGCCACCGTGGACGGGGCTGGGAACAATTCACCGACAAGATCCTTGAATGCCTGAATCGCGAACGTGACGGACTGGTCTTTGTTCTGTGGGGTTCTCCCGCGCAGGCCAAGTCCGGTTTGATCGACACGAAACGCCATCTCATCTTGAAGGCGCCTCATCCTTCGCCACTCTCCGCGTATCGCGGATTCTTCGGTTGCGGCCATTTCAAGAAGATCAACGAGTGGCTGGATTCCCGCGGCGTCACGCCAATCGACTGGAAAGTTTGACGTGCTTCACAGATGGGTGGTTTAATATCGGCAACCAGGAATACAAGGAGTAAGGATGTCTGTATTCAGAAGGCAAGGTCACTTGTTCAGGCTTGGCGCGCTGATTGTACTGGTAACCTGCGTGGCATTCAAAGTCGTCGCGTGTGGAAATGACGGCAAAAAAGACAGCTCAGGTTCCGGGTCCGGCAACGGCGGAAATATCAACGTCAAAGTCACCACCGCAAACGCGGTCATGCTGTCGCAGGCGCTGGCTCCGTCCGTGACTGAAGGTTGCGATTGCTCCACGCCCGGCACTTCGATGGGGGGGGCTGTATGTGGCGGCAATCCGCAAGGCAAGTGCTACACGCCGTCAGCCATTCGCGGGCATTTCAACCAGTTGAACGCCGGATCCCGTCTACTCGGCGGGGGCGACAAATATCACGGACTCGAAAGTGTTTTCCGGACGGGGTACTTCGATTTGTCCAAACCCGTGTTTCTGGACGGGGACGACAATATCCAGGACGGAAGTGTATCGCAGTTCAACATCCTGACGATGAGTGTCCAGTCCCTCGAGTACCAGTTCCTCGCGGCAGGAAAATACTTCAATGTGCGGATCCCCATGGTGACGATGCCTGCCGCGCAGGATCCGCAATTTCTTGGTTGCATCGACGAAGGTGGCCTCGGTGAATCGGCCAAGTACACGAAACTATACGCGGACGGGATCACCCTCGCCGCGGGTGACATCGTGGTCTGTATCACGGACACACCGGCCGCGGTGTGCAAGGACGCGGATTACAACTGGGTCGACAGCAGCGGGAACCTGACGCCGATGTCAGGAACACGTCCGGCGTCACCGCTGCGTCTGACGGGTTCATATGCCTTCAACAAGTCGTCGTGCGTGGCCGGTGCGGATCATCCTTCGGTGACTTGGGGCAGCATGGAGATCAACGCAAGTTACGCGACGGCGCTGGGAATCACGGCATCAATCGAGGCCGGCAAGAAGATTTACAAGAAGGGTACCGAGACTGGCAACACGCTCGACGTCACCGTGGCGTTTGACATGAGCAACCAGTTGTTCGTTCCGAATGCCGCGGCCGCCGCATTCGCTAGTTCCGACTACGCGGCCAACGGCGCGACCATTCGTCAGAATCTCGACAAGATCATGTTGCGTCAGGTGTACCAGTACAACACCCGGGCTTCGACAAGCGTGAACATCGACAGTGACAATATGGGGTCCGCGACAATCACGACGGTGATTTCGACCAAAGAGGAAGCCGAAGACAACGATGTCGAGGACCTCAGTGAGACTCTTCAGCCCAACGAGTGAAAATCTCCCATTCGAATTTTGGTTTATTGACAAAAAAAACGGCCCTGCCCCATGATTCCGGGGCAGGGCCGTTTTTTTTGCAGACTTACCAAGTCGCGGGTGTAGGAAACCCAACTCGCGTGTTCAAATCTTGGTCGGCGTATAAGTGTAACTACCACCATCCATGGTGCCGCAAGTTCCAGAATGGTTCTCAAACTTGAACACGTTGAAATGCACCGAAAGGCTCCCGGTGATGGGGTTGCGGTGGAGGCAGACGCGGATTGGAGGCAATTACGTCAGGGATCCAGACCAAAGATCCTTCAGAAAAATTTGCCATGGCATGACTCGAATGCCGTCAACATCCCGTGAAACCGGCTCGTTACTTACGATGATGTGCAATCTCATCGCGTTTTCGGCCTGTAACGCACGCATCCCTTTAAAGTCCTCTTTGCTCAATCGAGAGGTCCCTTTCACCTCGATGGCGATGGATTCGTCCAGGATAAAATCGACTTCATATTGATCTTCAGATCGCCAGTAATGGATCGTACCCCGCGATATGTAGTCGCGATAAGCAGCGAGTTCCTGAAAGATAAATGCCTCAAGAGCTTCGCCGAAATATTTGTTTTTTTGCTCGATTCTGCCAGCGTGCTGCAAGTGGTTTGCGACGCCCACGTCGAAAAAGTAGAATTTACTGGTCGCGATGGCTTTTCTTTTTTTTGTTTTTCTCCAGCATTCCACTTCTTCAGCAATGAGTGTGTCTTTCAGTATTGAAAAATATTCCTGGACCGTGGTTCTTGGCACAGCCGCATCCGAGCTTACGGTTTGATAATTTATAATTTGTCCGTTACAGAGCGCCGCAGTTTCGAGAAACCGACTAAATGCTGGTACGTTGCGCGTGAGGCCCTCTGCGGCAATCTCCTCTTTTAGATACTCGCCGGCATACGCCTTCAAATCCAATGCGGGATCGTCCGAGAAATAAATCGCGGGTAGTGTTCCAAAATTAACAGCCCGCATCAGATCAAACTGATTGGAGTTGACCCCGTAAAAACGGACATCTGCCGTCAAGCGTGTTGATAGCTCCTCAAATACTCTCGCGGCGATTTCATCGCCAGACCTTTATGCGGCGCAATCTCGTTGTAGTCTTCAAACCACCCC
>Ga0214921_10001740_pt1 | contig 36609 bp, 40 predicted proteins | sample LL1505_MetaG_FD_177992 | JGI IMG/M metagenome (GOLD analysis project Ga0214921, IMG submission 177992) | Freshwater microbial communities from Lake Lanier, Atlanta, Georgia, United States - LL-1505 | ecosystem: Environmental > Aquatic > Freshwater > Lake | place: USA: Georgia | collected... | reverse complement strand
TGTCCGACGAGGAATGGGAGGCATTGAATGTCGAATTCAATTCGCTGTTCCGTGACAAGAACTTTGACAATTGATCCGCGCGTTTTTCGACACCCACGTCGCTTATTGGCTGGCAAAAGATCCTCATCGATTGTCATCAGCGCTTGTGGCGCAAATCAACAGGCATCATCAACGCGCGGTATCAAGCCTGTCGTTTGCGGAACTTGAAATCAAACACATCCTTGGCCGGGCTCCCGAATTTGGAGACCTCAGTGAGCGCTTCGCCTCGATGGCAATCGAGATTGAACCGTTTGACTACGTCGCTTCGCGATCCGTTGCGCGTTTCCCCTCGCTGATGGGTCATGACCCGTTTGACCGCATGATTTTCGCTCAAGCCGCATCGCGACCGAATACGACCTTCTTTACCGCCGACAGCACACTGATTGCGCTCGGATTGGACTGGGTCGTCGACGCCCGCAGATAAAAATCGGGGCGCCACCCGAAGGGGACGCCCCGAAAGGGTAAGTCGAAACTTACTTGAGCGTGACGGTTCCGCCGGCTTCTTCGATAGCAGCCTTTGCCTTGTCAGCGGTCTCTTTGTTGGCGCCTTCGAGGATGGTCGCAGGTGCGCCATCAACGAGTGCCTTGGCTTCTCCGAGGCCGAGGTTCGTGAGTGCACGGACCTCCTTGATGACCTGGATCTTCTTGTCGCCAGCAGCTTCGAGGACTACGTCGAACGAGTCCTTCTCTTCTGCGGCGTCGCCGCCGCCAGCAGCGCCACCGGCTGCCGGTGCAGCAGCGGCAACAGCAACGGGTGCAGCAGCGGTTACCTCAAATACCTCTTCAAACTTCTTGACGAAGTCCGAGAGTTCGATGAGCGAGAGCTCCTTGAATGCCTCAATGAGGGCATCTGCGCTGAGCTTAGCCATGATTGTCTCCTTGTTTGTGGGTTTGTCGAAAACGCGCCAGTTACGCGTTTTCCTGCTTCTGACGCAACGCGTCGACCGCGCGAACGGCCTGTGCGAGCGGTGCGTTGAACATGTAGGCAGCGCCGAAAAGCGATGACTTGAAAGCGCCTGCGAGCTTGGCAAGCAGGACCTCTCGTGTCTCGAGATCGGCGAGCTGGTTGACCTCGGCAGCAGTGAGGGGTGCTCCGTCGAAGAAGCCTCCCTTGATGACGAGATCTTTGTTTGCCTTGGCAAAGTCACGCAGGGACTTCGCAACGGTGACGGTATCACCGTGAACGAAGGCAATAGCGGTCGGTCCGACGAGTTCGGCATCGAACGAACTGATGCCTTCCGCGTTGAACGCCCGCTTGGCAAGCGTGTTCTTCACCACGGCGTACGACGCGTTCGCACGGATGTTTCCGCGCAGCTCTTTGAGCTGTGCGACCGTGAGTCCGCGGTACTCGGTGAGCAGTACACCGCTCGAGGTTCGGATTGCTTCCGAAATCTCGGCGATTGTTGCTTCCTTGTTCGCCATGGTGCTCCTTGTGTTTGAATACGGAACCGATGGCCGCTGGCAACAAAAAAACTCCGGCGCAAACGCACGGAGTTGAACAGCTTTCGCTGGGGAACTTCATTCGCCTGCGCGGGTCCTCACCGGGGTGAGACTTCGGTTTCCAACTTACGTTCGAAACAACCAGCGGTCTTCGGTGCCTTCAGGTTACACGGCGGAAGCCCAGAGACGCAAATCAGCCGGCGTTTAGCCGGGGGATACTGACAACGAATCGAGTGTTGCCCGGCGCGCTTTCGACCACAATGGTTCCCTTGTGCGCACGAACAAGACCCTCGACAATCGCAAGCCCGAGTCCAGTTGAACCCGTTGCACGGGCGCGCGAGGTATCGGCTCGGGCGAATCGTTCAAACAAGTTGGCACGTATCTCGTCGGGGATTCCTGGCCCGTTATCGGCGACCGTGATGACCACAGAATCGTCGGTTGTCGAAACGTTGGCGGTGACAACGGTTTTCGCGGGAGTGTGAGTCCGAGCGTTCGCAAGAAGGTTGACGAGAATTTGATAAAAACGGTCGCGATCAGCGGCGATGGTCGCCCCTCGGGCGGTCGTGACTTTCCAGGTGTGGTCGGGGCCAGTTACTTGAGCATCATTGACCGCATCCTTGACGAGCTTAGAAACGTCGAGCGGCGCCAAGTCAAGCTCGCGGCCTTCGTCGAGTCGCGCAAGCAACAACAAGTCTTCGACGAGCGCTGACATGCGAACAGATTCCGATTCGATTCGACCCAAGGCATGACGAAGGTCGTCGGTCATGTCCATGTCCTGTCGCCGAGTCAATTCCGAGTAACCGCGAATCGCCGTGAGTGGGGTCCGAAGTTCGTGACTGGCGTCCGACACAAACTGTCGCACCTTGGCTTCGCTTTTACGACGGGCGGTGAGGGCCTCATCAACGTTGTCAAGCATGTGGTTGAACGCTCTTCCTAATTGGCCGACTTCGGTGTCGGGTTCGTCGACAACCACTCGTTCAGTCAGAGCAGCATCGCCAACGGCGAGGTTCATTCCCGAGACACGCTGGGCAGTTTCACGCATTCGCTCGAGTGGGCGTAGTGCGATGTCAACTCCTTTTCGTCCGGCAAACACGACCAATGCGACGACAGCAATGATCAACGCGAGCAGGAAACCTCCGATTCGCGAGACCAAACGGTCAATGGTGTTAGTCGGCAAACCCATCACGATAGCGGCGCCACCCGAGGTGCCTACGGCGGCCATTCGATAAGCACCCGATTCACGAATGCGAACATCTCGGATTCCTGTCCCCCACCCACTGGACGGAATATCCTGCAGTTGGGTCGGACTGAACGTCTGCGCGGCCGCGCGGTTATCGAGATAAACCGCAGTGACCGAACCGCTGCCGTCGACGGCCGCAAGCACTGTTCCGACGGTGATTCCAGGACCAGAGAGACTGTCACCGAATTCGCCCCGACCTTGCCCCAACGCATTGAAGCGCTGTGCGGCCGAAACCAATTCTTCATCCAATTGACCGACCATGTACGCGCGAACACCCACCATCGTCGCGCCCCCAATTGCAAGGCCCGCGGCCGCAGTCAACGCAGCACTCGAGGCAATTAGTCGCTTTCGCAGTGGCCAACCAGTGAACATCGTTAATCCACCGGACGTAGTACGTATCCCACGCCGCGAACGGTGTGGATCATCGCAGGACCGAGCGTGTCGATTTTCTTTCGCAAATACGAAATGTAAATCTCGACAATCGACGAGCGCCCGCCAAAATCGTATGACCAGACCCGATCCAGGATCTGGGCTTTGGAGAGGACACGTTTGGGATTGCGCATCAGATATCGCAGCAGTTCGAACTCAGTGGCGGTGAGTTCGACGCGCGAATCCCCACGAAAAACCTCGTAGGTTTCCTCGTTCAGGACCAAGTCGCCGACAATAATCTCAGGGTCTTCTCGTGCTTCGCTCGCCAGGATGGAACGGCGAACGATTCCGCGAATGCGCGCAACCAATTCTTCGACCGAGAAGGGCTTGGTGACATAGTCGTCGCCGCCCGCGGTCAATCCGACGACTCGATCGGCGACTGAGTCTTTTGCCGTCAGGAACAGTACGGGAACATCGGCGTTGTCGGCGCGAATTCGGCGCATGACCTCAAGCCCGTCAAAATCAGGAAGCATAATATCAAGCACGATGATGTCGGGGTGGAAATCCTTTGCTTCTGCAACTGCCGCCTGTCCACTCGCCGCCGTGCGAACCTCGAACTTCTCGTAGCGAAGCGCCATTGAGACAAGTTCCGAGATGGCGGGTTCATCGTCGACAACAAGGGCGCGAACGGGTTTGCCGTCCGGCTTGACGAGTGCAACGTTTTCTGGGGCCACCGTTCAAGTCTCCTCAGTTTCCTATGAATTTGCCTAACTAATTCTGTATTTGCGATGTGGAATGACAAACGCCCCGGCCGAAGCCGAGGCGTTTGCGTGCGATGCGAACTTAGAGTGCGCTGACGTCGAGCGGAATGCCCGGGCCAAACGTGGTCGAAATTGTCGCCTTCTGGATGTAGCGGCCCTTCGCCGATGACGGCTTTACGCGCTGGACTTCCTCGAGAGCTGCGCGGAAGTTGTCTCCGAGCTGGTCCGCCGAGAACGATGCCTTGCCAACGATGAAGTGAACGTTCGAGTGCTTGTCAACGCGGAATTCAATCTTTCCGCCCTTGATCTCGGAAACGGCTTTCGCCGGGTCCGGCGTGACGGTTCCCGTCTTGGGGTTCGGCATAAGGTTTCGGGGTCCGAGAACCTTTCCGAGACGACCAACCTGACCCATGAGTTCTGGTGTCGATACGGCAGCGTCAAACGACGTGTAACCGCCGGCAACCTTATCGATGAGCTCGACTCCACCCACCTCATCGGCTCCAGCGGCGAGAGCGGCTTCGGCCGCGGGCCCCGTCGCAAAGACGATTACTCGCGCGGTTTTACCCGTGCCGTGAGGGAGCATGACGGTTCCGCGAACCATCTGGTCGGCCTTGCGGGGGTCGACAGCGAGCTTCAGTGCAACCTCGACGGTCGAATTGAACTTTGCCGAACCGGTTTGCTTGGCGATATCAACCGCTTCAACCGGCGAATAGAACCTGCCTTCTTCGAGAAGGGCGACGGCGGCGTTATACGCCTTGGACTTCTTAGCCATGATGTGTTTTCTCCTTCAGAGAATCGCGGTGTCGTGAGCCTGGAGGCTCTCCCGCTAGTGGAAAGTGGTTATTCGACCGTGATGCCCATAGAGCGGGCGGTTCCGGCGATGATCTTTTCGGCCGCCTCGACGTCATTGGCGTTGAGGTCAACCTGCTTCTGCTCGGCAATCGAGCGCAGTTGGTCTTTGGTCAGCTTCGCGACCTTGACCGTGTGCGGAGTCGAGGAACCCTTGGCGACTCCAGCAGCCTTCTTGATGAGCTCGGCTGCGGGCGGAGTCTTGAGGATGAACGTGAATGAACGGTCCTCGTACACCGTGATCTCGACGGGAATAACGTTTCCACGCTTGTCCTGCGTTGCGTTGTTGTACGCGGTGCAGAATTCCATAATGTTGACACCGTGCTGACCGAGCGCCGGACCGATGGGCGGAGCGGGGTTCGCCGCACCTGCCTGGATCTGGAGCTTGATGAGGCCGGTGACCTTTTTCTTTGCTGCCATTTTCTTTCCTTACTGTCGTGCGTGACGGGTGTCACGCGCTCCCACGTCGGCGCCTTGTGCGTCGGGTGGTAATTCCTCTTACTGCTTTTCCACCTGATTGAAGGTGAACTCGACGGCCGTGTCACGGCCGAAGACGTTGATGAAGATTGAGAGCTTGCCGGAATCGAGGTGAATCTCGTGGATTGTTCCCTGGAGACCAGCGAACGCGCCTTCCTTGATGCCGACGGTTTCGCCGACCTCGAAGTCGGTTGTCACCGTGATGTCGCGCTTTCCGGTTGTCTTGAGTCCGCCAGCCGAGCGCGCACCTTCAATTGGCGCTTCCGTCTTCAGCATGTCGAACGCATCTTGATACGAGAGAGGAATCGGGTTGTGTGCGTTCCCCACGAATCCCGTTACTCCGGGGGTGTGGCGAACCGTCGACCACGAATCTTCGTTGAGATTCATTCGGACCAACACGTAGGAGGGGACACGAACGCGCGTGACGAGTTTGCGCTGACCGTTCTTGATGTCGACAATGTCTTCAAGCGGCACCGCGACTTCAAATATGTCGTCCTGCATGTTCATGGCAAGAACTCGATTCTCGATGTTGGTCTTGACCTTCTTCTCGTAACCTGCATACGAGTGAACGACGTACCAGTTACCGGGCTTGCGGCGAAGTTCCTTCTTGAAGTCCGCGTACGGGTCTTCTTCGGGCTCTGCCGGTACTTCAGCGGCAATGTCGTGTTCGGCACTAACTTCTGCCTCGTCGTGAGTCGCCTCGTCGGCTGCGATGGCTTCGGCAGAAGAATCGATGTCAAGAGCATCATCGACAATCGCGTCCGCCTCAGGATCAACTGCGGCAGTCGAGACATCAATATCGTCAAATTGGTTTTCGGTCACGTCGATTAATCCTTATTTGCTAGTTGGTCCACGGGAGGGTGCCGTTACCGAAGACGAAACCCGTCAGGATTCCGATCACGATGTCGATGCTTGAGATGAGAGCCATCATGATGACGACGAAAACGAGAACCACCGAGGTGTACGTGATGAGTTCTTTACGAGTCGGGGCCACGACCTTGCGCAGCTCGGTGACAACCTCGCGCATGAACTGCGAGATACGGCCGAAAATGCTCTTCTTCCGCTCACCACGTTCGGCGCCGGAAGCGGCAGTGATTTCGTCAGTCACGATGTTGCCTTTCGATTTGATGTGGATGTCGGTGGCCCGACATTCGCAGGGCGGACAGGACTCGAACCTGCAACCTGCGGTTTTGGAGACCGCTGCTCTACCAATTGAGCCACCGCCCTGTGCGTAAACACCGACCTTGCTTTCTGCCTGACGGCACGACAAAGCATGGTGTTTGGCACCAAAAAACAAGTGTATGCCAGCAAAGCCCAATCTCCAAAGCGAGGTCTCCCCGCCCAATGGAGACTAATCTAGACGCGTGACTGAACCGAAAACACGAGTGTCCAAGCGCATCGGCGCAATCGCCGAAAGCGCAACGTTAAAAGTTGATGCGAAAGCCAAAGCTCTCAAAGCCGAAGGCCGCCCCATCATTTCGTATGGTGCGGGCGAGCCCGATTTCGCCACTCCGGAACACATCGTTGAGGCGGCGGTTGCCGCGGTCATCGACCCCAAGAACCACCGTTACACGCCGGCTGCCGGTCTACCCGAATTGCGGGAAGCGATCGCACAGAAAACTCGTCGTGATTCAGGTGTCACCGTTTCGGCGTCTCAGGTCATCGTCACGAACGGCGGGAAACAAGCGGTTTATCAGGCATTCCAAGCGCTCCTCGACGAGGGCGACGAGGTTATTGTGCCCACTCCATTTTGGACAACGTATCCGGAAGTGATTGCTCTGTCGGGTGGTGTCGCGGTCGACGTTTTCGCGGGCGCTGACAACGGCTATCTCGTCACGGTAGAACAGCTCGAAGCGGCCCGTACCCCGAAAACCAAGGTGTTGCTGTTCGTGTCCCCCTCGAACCCGACTGGTGCGACCTACAACGCAGAACAAACTCGGGCGATTGGACAGTGGGCTCTTGACAACGGGCTGTGGGTGATTTCGGACGAGATTTACCAAAATCTGGTCTACGACGGTGACCACGCGGTGTCGATCCTCGAGGCGGTCCCCGAGCTGGCTAACCAGACAATTCTTGTCAACGGAGTCGCAAAGACCTACGCGATGACCGGGTGGCGGCTCGGCTGGATGGTGTCGCCTCTCGATATCACGGCCGCGGCCGCAAACCTGCAATCACACCTCTCAAGCAATGTGTCCAACATCTCGCAGAGAGCGGCAATCGCGGCGCTGAACGGCGACCAGTCTGTGGTCGACGACATGAAGAAAGCATTCGCTCGTCGACGTGAGGTGATGGTCGCCGAACTATCGAAAATCGACGGGTTCGTTGTCCCAGAGCCGGGTGGCGCGTTTTACGTTTACGCCGACGTCACCGGCTTGCTCGGACGCGAATGGGGCGGCCACCGGATCGACACAACCCTGCAACTGGCCGACTACATTCTCGATGTGGCCGAGGTGGCGGTTGTCCCCGGGGAAGCTTTTGGCCCAAGCGGCTATTTGCGTTTTGCCTATGCTCTAGGTGACGACGAATTGCTCGAAGGTCTGCAACGCCTGCAGAAACTTTTCGCCTAGTCGAAACCAATCATCGTCGGTTCGGGTTCGAGCATGATGCCGAACGTGTCGTGAACGCGAATGGTGATGTAGCGCGCCAATTCAAGCACCTGGTCGGTAGTGGCCTCGCCACGGTTAATGATGGCCAAGGTGTGTTTGCTCGATAGTGCTGCATCGCTGCCTGCGAGCGAGAACCCTTTGCCAATGCCCGCTCGCTCGATTAGCCATGCGGCGCTGAGCTTCACGCCAATCGACTCAGTGTCATAGTCCACAAATTCAGGTTCGATGCCGAGCGGAACAACCAACGGCGCACGCTCGGCTTGAAGCGGGAAGCGGGGGGCATCAGCCGGCAACAATCGTGACAACTCCTCAGGCACGACAGGATTCGTAAAGAACGATCCAACGCTGACCGAATCGGGGTCATCGCTGATTACCATTCCCTTGCTCGCCCGCAATTCGAGGACAGCTCGTCGTATTTCGGCGAGCGCCACGGTTGCACCAAGCGGGACTCCGAGTGCACCGGCGAGTTGCTCAAACCGGATCGGCAACGAAGTTTCCGATGGCGTCAGGGCAAAGGTCACGGATGCGACAAGACCGTCGAGGCCCTCTTTCAGCGACGACTGTCGGTATCCGAAATTCAGTGCGTCGGGTCGAAGCGTGACGACGTCGCCCCGTCTCGGTGGAACGAATTGAAGTGAGTCAAAGGTGTCGGCCAGTTCAGCACCATATGCACCAATGTTTTGAATCGGGGCTGCACCGACGGTTCCGGGGATTCCGCTCAGCGCTTCTAACCCGGCCAGCCCGTTGGCTACGGTCCATTCCACCAGCTCGTCCCACGGCTCGCCCGCCTGGGCGGTGACCAATACACGGTCGTCGTCAGTGTGACGGTCGATTCCCCGCGTCGCAACGCGAATGACAGTTCCGTCAAACGGTTCGTCCGAAACCACGATGTTCGACCCGCCGCCGAGAAGGAGCCACGGTTCGCGTCCGGAACTGACGTCGCGAAAAGTTTCGACGAGTTCGGCGTGTGTTGTCGGCTCGCGGAAATCGGAGATCGATCCCCCGACACGCAGTGTTGTGAGGTCGCGGAATTCTGCGGTGTTAGTCAAAAACGACCTGAACCTGGGCTTTACCGAGAACGGTTTCGCCCCCGAAGGTCACAGTGAGGTCGAATCGAACGGCGTCGTCCATAACGGACCCGACCTTCGTTTCGACGGTGACATCGGCACCCTTCGTCGCGTCGACGAGGACAGGCCGGGTGAATCGAACGCCGTAATCGATGACGCGACCCTTGGTCTCGAGAAACTCGAGTACGGGCTGAATGGCAAGGCCCATCGTCAACATGCCGTGGGCGAGAACGCCCGGAAGGCCGACGGACTGGGCGATGTCATCGCGATAGTGAATCGGGTTGAAGTCGCCACTTGCACCCGCATAACGAACGAGAGCTCCTCGGTCAAGGTGAATGGTGTTTGTGGTGACCACATCACCGACAGTGAGTCCCGATGTCATAACTATTCGTCTCCTCGGACAACGAGCGTGGAAATCGCGGTCACGACGTGATCGCCCTTCGCATCGGTCATCACGCTTTCGGAGGTGACCATCGAGTGCCCGCCGAGCGTCTTGACGCTCGTGATTGACAAGGTCGCGGTAAGTTCGTCACCGGCCACGACGGGGCGTGAATAGGTGAAGCGCTGGTCGCCGTGGACGACTCGCGCGAAATCGATGTTGGCGTCAGGTTCGGCAAGCAGCTGAGCGAGAGTGAGTTCTTGAACGACGACAGGAAAGGTAGGCGGTGCGACGACGTCGGCGTGGCCGGCCGCGCGTGCCGCGCTGGGGTCAAGGTAGATGGGGTTTGCCGCGAATACTGCGCGAGCAAACTCGCGCACTTTCTCTCGGCCCACAAGGTACGGGCCTACGGGCGGAAACTCTCGCCCCACAAGTTCAGCGTTGACCGACATAGCCCCAGTCTACAAACCGGAGCGCTAGACGGGGTCGAGCAAGTGCGGCCCGTTACCTGTCAGCGGCGCGACTTCGTGAACGAGGAGTGCGCTTGCGACGGGTCGAGACCGCGACACTGCGTCATCGACAAAAGATTGATCCGCCGTCGTTTCGCGGTTCAGCCACCAGTCCCAGTCTTCGGAGGCAAGAACGACGGGGGTTCGATCGTGAAGCCACGCGAGCGGCTCAGGGGCCGCCATCGTCAAGATTGTCGCAGTGAGCACCCACTCGCTCGCCGGGCGCGCTCGCCACCACGAATACAGGGCAGCGAACGCGAGTTGACCCGCGGGCGAGGTCACCGCGTGTGGCGTCTTGACCTTCCCTTCGGTCAACCACTCGTAATACGCATCCGCAGGAAGAATCGCGCGTTGATGAGCGACGGAACCGCGGAACGTTGGTTTTTCGCTCACCGTTTCGCTGCGGGCGTTGAAGGTCGGGTATTTGAGGATAAGACTTTCGGCGAACGGCGGCACGAGCGACCATCGGGCCGTAGTCACCAATCGAGCACGATCGTCGCGTTTCTCGACCACAATCGGCACCGTCGCCGTCGGGGCGATATTCCACCACGGGCGCATTTCGACGTCGGCGATTTCGTCGGCATGAAAATAGCGACCGAGGTCTTCTCCGCCGAGCGTCGAGGCGTATCGGCCGCACATCTAAATCTCGCTGTCGACCGCTCCGCGCTGGGCGACGAGCGAGCCCCACCACGTTGCAACCGCGACGTGAGCGGGGTGTGGCTGGTACGTCGCGAGCGCTTCACGCGATTCGTGGATAGAAATCAGCACGACGTCAAAATTGGAGTCGACGTCACGGACGTCCGGGTTCAGGGCGACACTGACGAGTCCTGGCACGACGCCCACGAGCGCCCTGAGTTCGGTGTCGAATCGATCCAGTGCGGCCGTGCGTTCCGCTTCTGACAGGTCGACAAGTTTCCAAATCACAACGTGCTGAATCACGACAGTTCCTTTTCTATGGCCGCCCGGAAATCGTTAGCGTCCACACGCCACGTTGCGTGTCGACGTCCGTTGACAACAACGACCGGGATGTCGTTCTTCAGAGTTTCAAACATCTCGGCATCATCCAAAATGTTGTGCTCGACAAATTCCGCCTCCGGAAATTCATCGAGCACAGAATTCATGATCACTCGAGCGTCGTCACACAGATGGCAGCCGGGCTTCCCCATCATTTCGACAGTGACGCGGGCCATCGAGATCGCGAACGACTACTTCTTGTTGCGACGCTGGTGGCGAGTCTTACGAAGCAACTTGCGGTGCTTCTTTTTCGCCATACGCTTACGGCGCTTCTTAATAACGGAACCCATGGGACACCTTTACCTGGTCCGACCGGGTGGTCGGCAAATGGACAATAACGTCAAGTCTAGCGCGACTTGGGTGACCGAGTGTGCTTCCTGTGCGCCGGCTGAGAATCTAACGCCCGAGTTCGCGGGCGAGTTCCTCTGCGCGCGCAAGTGCCGATTCGGCCGCAGTGCGATAAATTTCGGCGAGGTGGGCATCGTCAAGGACGGCAATCGCACGCTCGGTCGTGCCATTCGGGCTGGTCACGCGGCGACGCAGCTCGGCGGGCCCGACGTCCGAGACCTCTAACAACGCCGTTGCTCCCGCGAATGTCTTCTCAACGAGGTGGCGAGCATCGGTCTCATCAAACCCAAGCTCTCGGGCTGCGGCTGTCCACTGTTCCATCGCATGGAAAACATACGCGGGGCCAGAGCCCGAGATGGTGCTCAGGGCATTGATTCGGTCTTCAGGAAGTTCAAGAACCCACCCGACGAGCTCGAAGACCGCACGAGCACGGGAGAGGTGTTCGGCAGTGGCCCGCGATCCCGCGGCAATTCCTGTCACTCCCTTGCCCACGAGCGCGGGGGTGTTGGGCATCGAGCGAACGATGGGGTTCGGCACCACCGATTCCATCGTCGCGGTCGTGATTCCCCCCGCGACCGACACGATGAGCGCGCCTGGGTCAAGGGCGTCGGCGATGTCTTCGAGAAGAGAAATGACGGCTGCCGGTTTCACGCCAACAATCACGAGCGATGCGCCCTCGACCGCCCAACGGTTTGCGCCGGGGTCGGACTCGACTGATTTCGATTCAACACCTGGTCGGTTTGCCGTCGAGTTTCGAGTGGTTGCGCGGGCCATTGCGGTGCTATCGGCGGCACGCAGACCGTCGAGAATCGCCCCGCCCATAGACCCGGCTCCGAGGAATGCAAAGGTTTCCGACATGATGCCAGCGTATTATGACGACAGGCGCTCGACGCGCTTCCTGAAAGGAAACACCGTGGACATTCGCTTTCCCATTGCACTCGTTACCGAATTATTCGTCCTCGTACATCTCACGGGTATGGCTATTCTCGTCGGAGCGTTCATTGCCAACATGCGCGCCAAATCGAACTTTCCCTTCACGCTCATGGTGTGGGGTGCCGCAATTCAATTGTTCACCGGCACGATTCTGGTCGGACTCGCGTACATGGGCGACGAGGCACCCGACAACCTCAAGATCACTATCAAGACTCTGTTAGCAACTGGCGCGTTGATTGCTGCAATTCTGGGAGCCAAGCGACAGAAACACGGTGAATCAAAACTCCAGCCGTTCTTCCACACGGCGGGTGGATTCGCTGTCATCAACCTGGTTATCGCCGTTCTCTGGAACGCCGAACTCTACGTTTAGTCGCGAAGGCGGCCAAAGAATTCGGTCAACAGCACAGAACATTCGTCGGCACGAACACCGCCGACAACTTCGCTAACTCTCGCGGGAAGCGTCCGTGTTCGCAAAACATCCGTGACGCTGCCGGCCGCCCCCGCTTTGTCGTCCCACGCACCGAAAACAACTTTTGAGATGCGGGAATTGAGAATCGCGCCAGCGCACATAACACAGGGTTCGAGTGTGACGACCAGGGTGTGGTCGCTGAGGTTCCACGTACCCGTCGTCGCCGCCGCATCGCGCAACGCAACGACCTCCGCATGCGCGGTTGGATCCCCCGTCAATTCGCGTTCGTTTCGACCTCGACCGACAATCGAACCATCTGGCGCGAGTACGACGGCTCCTACCGGCACGTCGTCGGACTCCAGCGCCAGACGCGCAAGTCGAAGCGCCTCGTCCATGGCGCCGAAAGCCTCGGTCATCTGCCCCTCCGTTCGATAGATTGAAGCCTATGCGAGTCATAGTTGCCGATCACCCACTTATCACCCACAAGCTCACGATGCTGCGTGACAAGTCCACGCCGTCGTCGACCTTCCGCACGCTCGCCGACGAGCTCATGACGCTGTTGGCCTACGAAGCGACACGTGACGTCCGCGTGGTCCCCCACCACATCGAAACGCCCGTCGCACCGACCGAGGGCGTTATTCTCGCCGAGCCGCACCCGCTCATTGTGCCAATCCTTCGGGCGGGCCTCGGAATGCTCGAAGGATTACTGCGCTTGATGCCGAGCGCAGAGACCGGTTTCCTCGGGATGGTTCGTGACGAGACAACTCTTGAGCCCAGTGTTTATGCCGAACGTCTTCCCGCCAAGCTCACCGGTCGCCAGTGCTACGTGCTCGACCCGATGCTCGCAACGGGCGGATCGCTCATTGCCGCTATCGACTTCATATTCGAACGTGGCGCTACCGACGTCACCGCCGTGTGCTTGCTCGGGTCACCCGAGGGAGTTGCGGCTGTCACGAAAGCCGTTGGCGACCGCGATGTCACTCTTGTCCTCGGCGCACTGGATGAGAAACTCAACGAGCACGGATATATCGTTCCCGGACTCGGTGATGCGGGCGACCGTCTCTATGGCGTCGCGGGCTAAACGGTAAAATATCGGGATGCCTGACAACGCCCAGAATCCCGCGCAAATTCGCGGTTTTGCGGTGTATGTCGGCGTCGACGAAGCAAGTGCTCTTGCCGCCGGAACGTCCATTGCCGACATGGTTGACGCAGTTCGTAACGTCGTCACGTCGTCGGTTCCTGGCACGGAATCTCACACCGCGGTCGCCTACGCTCCGGAAAATCAACGAGGTAAAAACCTCGACATCGTGCGGCTTGCCTTGCGCGAACCGCGGGCTGTTGCCGAATTGCTTCCTCCGAAACCTGCCTCCGCGACCCAGGGCGTGACAATCGACCTGTCGCGCAAACGAGTCGTCATCAACGGTGATGTAGCTCCATTGACCTATAAAGAGTTTGAATTGTTGCAGTACCTCGTCCTCCGCGAAGCTGTCACCGTTGATCGCTCGGGCATGATTGACACCCTGTGGGCTGCGAGCGACGTCGACCGCCCCAACAGTCGCACTATCGATGTCCACGTCCGGCGACTTCGCTCCAAACTTGAGCCGTTCGAGGACATCGTGCGCACCGTGCGCGGAGTCGGCTATCGATTCGATCGTCACGCAGACGTCTCGATTAACTTCGGCACGGGCCGCTCGCCCGACATTTACTAGGCGACTGATGAGCACCTCACTGGTCTGGCTGCGCGACGACTTACGTCTGGCCGACAACCCCGCCCTCAACGCCGCGCTGCGCGCAGGCGAGCGGACCGCGGTTCTCTATGTGCTCGACGATGATTCACCCGAGGTTCGCCCGATCGGAGCTGCGTCGCGCTGGTGGCTCCACCATTCACTTCACCAATTACAGCGCGACCTCGCAGCACTGGGCGGATCGCTCATTCTTCGGCGGGGAGCCGCCCGTGACGTCCTCCCTGCCGTCGTCGCCGAGGTCGGCGCAACAAGCGTTCACTGGAACCGCCGGTATGGGTCGGCCCGCGCGATTGACACCGAACTGAAGGTTTCGCTTCCTGACGCACACAGTTATACCGGTTCGTTGTTACACGACCCGTGGTCAGTCACGACCGGTGCCGGAACACCGTTCAAAGTGTTCACGCCGTTTTGGAAGTCGATCCTGGCGGGACCGGAACCGCGACAACCGCTGGTCGCGCCGTCGTCGATTACAGGCGCGGTAGCCGCATCCGACGTCCTTGATTCGTGGAATCTTCTTCCCGATCGGCCGTGGGCGAACGAATTCCCCAGTCAGTGGACACCGGGTGAAGCCGGAGCTCGCGAGCGACTCGAGCGATTCCTCGCCAACGGACTAGGGCTTTATCACCGTCGTGACGAGCCAGGCATCGAATCGACCAGTGGGCTGAGCCCGCACTTACGCTTCGGAGAAATCAGCCCGTACCAGGTCTGGCACGCGGTCGAATCGATTGTTACCCCCGAAACCCGAGCGAACGCGAGCCGGTTCCTCAGCGAAGTTGGGTGGCGAGAGTTCTCCTACCACCAGCTCTTTCACAACACCGACCTTCACCGACGGAACCTTCGCGCAGAGTTTGACGAGTTCCCGTGGGAGAAGCCGAACGCCGCCCACCTCTCCGCCTGGAAAAAGGGAGCGACGGGGGTGGAGTTGGTCGATGCCGGTATGCGGGAGCTTTGGAAAATTGGCACGATGCACAACCGGGTGCGCATGGTCGCCGCGAGTTTCCTCATCAAGAACCTCGGGATCGATTGGCGGATCGGTGAAGCGTGGTTCTGGAACACGCTGGTCGACGCCGACGAAGCGAGTAACCCAGCGTCGTGGCAATGGGTCGCCGGCAGTGGCTACGACGCGGCGCCGTACTTCCGGGTGTTCAACCCCGAGTTGCAAGCCGCAAAATTCGACCCCGACAGCGTCTATCGGTCGCGCTGGATTGAGGAATACAACACCCCGCTGTACCCCGAGCCGATTGTGAGCCTGTCAGACACGCGCGCCCGCGCACTTGCTGACTATTCGACTATGCGGGGCGAGCGCCCACCGCAGTAACCGCCTCGGCGGCGACAATGACAGCTGCCCGCGCGGCGTCCACCGGAGTCAAACCTCGCGCCAGTCCCGCCAACAAGCCAGCGTTGAAAGAATCCCCGGCGCCCGTAGGGTCGACCACGTCGATGGGATCGACGGGAACGCGAACAATATCCTCACCGCTTTGCCCGACGACGACGCCGTCTCGACCGCATGTCGTCACAACGAGAGGGAAAAGTTCAGTGAGTTTCACGGTGGCCGCTTCGACGTCGTCAAGTCCAGACAGAATTCGAACCTCGTCCTCGTTGGGTCGCAGGATGTGCGCACCGTCACAGAGTCGCAGGAATTCGGTGACCCCAAAATCAGAAATGAATCCTGCAGAGGCTGGGTCGATACTGACGCTCACGCCGTGTGCCGCCGCCCGGGAAATCAATCGCACGACGGATTCGCGTTTGGGTTCGTCGATGATTGTGTGGCCGGTGAAGTGCAGGTATTCCGCAATGGCGATGAGGTCCTGCGGGACAGTATCGAGGTCAAAGATGACGTTCGCGCCGCGGTCGGTCAGCATCGTTCGCTTTTCGCCCTCGACGATGATGACAATCGTTCCCGTCGAACGTTCCGTATCACTCTGGAGGTGTGCCTTGACGCCGAACTTCTCCAATTCGCGGGTGTGCCGAGCGTTGTCGGCTTCACCGACCTGTCCAAAGAAGTGCACGTCCGCACCGATGTGGCCAAGCCAGGCAGCGGTATTCGCCGACGAACCCCCCGGATGCCGTTCGATCAATGCGGGGGTGTCGGTGTCCGTGCGAATTGCACCCTGCGGACGCACGATGATGTCGTCGATGACGTCTCCAACGACGACAATCGTTCCGGCGATGGTCATGCGCGGAGTCGACACCACGCGGTCGCGATGTCGCCGGCAACTCGGATGTTGTTGCGCGCTAAATCAAGGTTGACCTCGAGGCTGCGCCCGCCCGACGCATCGACGATGTACCCGAGAAGGAACGGTGTCACGGCCTTACCGCGCACCCCGGCCTGTTCAGCGGCAAGGAATGCCTCAGAAAGCACTCGGTCGTGTTCGGCGGGATCCCACTGTTGCTCGTGGGGAATCGGATTCGCGACGACAATCCCTTGGCCGTGTCCCGTGTCGTCGTGCGCCTTCATGATGGCCGCAACCTCGGTTGCGTCCGTTGCCGACCAATCGAGCGTGAATCCGCTGTCCGAAAGCCAGAACGCGGGGAAGGCGGTAGTTCCGTATCCGATAACCGGCACCGAAAGTGTTTCGAGACGTTCGAGCGTTGCGGCGATGTCGAGAACGGATTTCACGCCTGCAGAGACCACGGAGATGTTGGTCACGGCGAGCGTCGAGAGGTCGGCGGATTCATCAAACGTCTCGTTAGCGCCTCGGTGAACACCACCGAGTCCGCCCGTCGCAAAAACACGAATTCCCGCCCGAGCCGCGATGTGAGCGGTTGCGGCGACGGTCGTCGCGCCACTTTCGCGCTTAGCCAGAAGAATCGGCAAGTCACGAACGCTCGCCTTGGCAATGTCTTTATCCGCAATTGTTGCGAGTCCCGCGGAGTCCAAACCGACCGTGGGGATTCCGTCGATTACCGCGATTGTCGCGGGAACAACTCCTTTGTCACGCAAAATCTGTTCGAACTCGATGGCCGCTTCGCGGTTGCGTGGGCGAGGAAGTCCATGGGAGATAATTGTCGACTCAAGCGCGACGACAGGCTTGTTCTCTCGAAGCGCAAGCGCGACTTCGGGGGCAATGTTCAACGTGGGCACCCTGTGACGATACCGCACGCTCTACTATCGAATTGTGCCTAGTGAAATCACATCTGACCTTCCCCTGCGACAGGGCGCAGACGGTTTACCCGCTCTGTGTCTGGTGACGGGGGCAACCGGGTACATCGGGGGACGGCTCGTCCGCGAATTGCTCGCTCACGGCTATCGCGTCCGTGTCATGGCCCGCCATGCCGAGCGCCTGCGCTTCCACCCGTGGATAGACAAAGTTGAGGTCGTCGACGGTGACGCCACCAACCGAGACGATCTGACGCGGGCGGTCGCAGGGGTCGACGTTGCGTATTACCTTCTCCACGCACTGATGTCCCCCCAGAACTTCGAGGACGAAGAACGCCTCGTCGCTACTCTATTTAGTGAAGAATGTTTCGCCGCCGGTGTCTCGCGCATCGTCTACCTCGGTGGAATGGCCGATCCCGATTCGACCCTGTCCCCGCACCTTCAATCACGAGCTGATACGGGTGGCATCTTGCAGAACAGCGGCGTCCCCACCATCGAATTGCGCGCAGGAGTCGTCATCGGTTCGGGTTCTGCGTCGTTTGAAATGCTGCGCTATTTAACCGAGCGGTTGCCCATCATGACTGTCCCCAAATGGGTGAATTCGCGGATTCAACCCATCGCTGTGCGGGACGTCCTTCGTTACCTGGTCGGCGCAGCGGCTCTGCCCGGTTCGGTAACCGGAGACTATGACATCGGTGGGCCCGACGTGTTCACCTACCGTGAAATGATGGAGCACTATGCGGCGGCGGCAGGGCTCCGCCCGCGAATCATCATTCCCGTGCCCGTACTGACCCCGAGGCTCTCGAGCGGCTGGGTCGGGCTCGTGACTCCTGTTCCCTACACATTGGCCAGACGACTCGTTGCGAGCCTCAAGAACGAAGTCGTGGCGCGGAACGACGACATTCGGCGCCTCATTCCCGACCCGCCGGCGGGGCTCACCACATTTGACCGCGCGGTGACTTTGGCGTTGTCGAAAATCAAGGACGCTCACGTTGACACTCGTTGGTCCGATGCGTCCCTGCCCGGCGCGCCCTCGGAACCCCTGCCAACCGACCCCGAATGGGCTGGTGGCACACTGTATCAAGACATTCGCGTCGCCCACAGCACTGACTCAGTTGACGAGGTGTGGAAGCGGGTCGAGTCGATCGGTGGGGACAACGGGTATTCCACTGCCAGTTGGGCGTGGGAAGCGCGCGGTCTGCTCGATCGCCTCGTCGGGGGCCCTGGCCTTCGCCGTGGACGTCGAGACCCCAACCATCTGGTCGAAGGCGAAGCGCTTGATTTTTGGCGCGTCGAATCCTTGCGCCCGCCACACGTCTTGCGCCTGCGCGCCGAGATGCGCAATCCGGGCTTGGCGTGGCTGGAATTTACCGTTGAGCCTGAGGGCAAGGGGGCGAAGGTTACGCAACGCGCCTTTTTCGCACCGCGCGGACTTGCGGGACACGTGTATTGGTGGCTTGTCTGGCCGATGCACGGATTAGTATTCCCGTCAATGGTGAATTCTGTCGCGCGCGGACGAAAGAACAATCGAACGTGACACGTTCGACGGTTGGCGACAATCGACTGGCTATCCTCGCCCTCTTTGCTGTTACCGCAGCCTGGGGTGCTTCATTCGTCCTCATGAAGCCCGCAATCGAACGCCAGCCGATTCCCGACTTCCTCGCCACACGTTTCGTTATCGCGGCGATCATCCTGATTCTCGTCCGCCCGTCGGTCCTGGCAAACATCACACCTCGCGTGTGGTGGACAGGAAGCGTCGCAGGAATCGTCCTCTCTGTCGGCTATGTGGCCCAAACCATCGGACTGCACTTTGCAACGGCCGCAATCACGGGATTCCTCACCGGCCTGTACGTGGTCGGAACGCCGTTGCTCGCATGGCTTCTCTTTCGCCAACGGCTTAACCGAAAAGTCATCGTCGCCGCAAGTCTCGGGCTGGTTGGCCTTGGAATCATCTCGCTTAACTCTTTTGGCGTGGGCGTCGGTGACCTTTGGATCATCGTGGGGGCACTCTTTTTTGCTCTCCACATTGTTGTATTAGGTCGCTGGGCGCCAGGACACGATTCGTATGCCCTCACCGTGGTCCAGATTGTCGTCGTGGCAATTTTCACCGCTGTCATGACATTCGCGGACGGCGACGGGTACGTTGCTCCGCCGGATAACGACGTGTGGATTGCCGTTCTCGTGACAGCCGTGTTCGCAACCGCACTCGCATTTCTGCTTCAGACCTGGGCCCAGTCGAAAATGGACTCGTCCCGGGTCGCGATTATCCTCACGGCCGAGGTCCCCTGGGCCGCGGGACTATCAGTCGCAGTTGGGCAAGAAACACTCGCCGTGCGCACAATCATCGGCGGGTGCATCATGATTGCCGCGATGCTCATTGCTGAGTGGCCGACGCGTCGGAAGCCTGCTCAGGGCGAAATTATTCCCGTGCACCCTCTAGGTCACTTCGAATAGTCGGGGACTAATCGGCTAGTCGATGACGCCGAACCTTTTCTTCCACGCCAGAATACGTTTCACCTTGTCAATCAAATCGTCGCGAGTGAGCCCTTCAGGAGTGATCTGCGAAACCACGCGATCCACGATGTCCGAGGGGCCGCTACAGATTAGTGCGACATCCACACCGGCATCAAGAGATGTCCGCACCACCTCTCCCGAGCGATGATTGACTCCGACAAGCGCGGCCTCCATGGACAGCGAGTCGGTGATGATCAGACCATCCGGGCCGATTTGGTCGCGTAGAACGGCGAGCGCCTTAGGTGAACGACTCGCCGGTATGCCCCGTTCCGTCAACCCTTTCGACTCCAAGTGTCCGACCATCACGGCGGTAAATCCCGCAGCGATTGCTCGATCAAACGGGAGTAGGTCGGACGTCTTGAGTTTGTCGTAGGACGGAAGAATGCCAGGCGCCAGGTGGGTGTCGGTCGCGAGTCCGTGGCCGGGCCAATGCTTAATGACGGGTGTGACACCAGCGGATTCGAGACCCGTCGCCCAGGCGATCGCTGAACGCGCGGCACCCGAGGGGGTTGAGGAGAACGCTCGAGATTGGCTCCCAATGAAATGTCCGGGGCTATTGAGGTCGGCGACGGGTGACAATGCCATGTCGACGCCGAGTTTCTTCATCGCCTTCCCGTACTTGGCAGCAGTACGGGTGACCTCAGAGTCGGGCCAGGTACCCATGGTCTCCGCTGATCGAAGTGGGTAAATCACATCAGCAAGACGTTGGACCGCCCCGCCTTCCTCGTCGCTAGCGATTATGGGAGAGACACGGTCACTCGCACCCGCGACCAATTTAGTGATCTGTTGATCAAGATCGGCCGGTGCAACACCTCCGAGGAGCACCACACCACCGAGACCTTGACGAACCGCCTTTGATAGCGCTCCGACGTTCGACACCGACGCACATCGAAAGATCGTCTGGGCGACGAGTTGTCGATTTGTCCACGTGGTGGGGTCGTTAGCATCGTAAGGGAGTTCACCGTCGCTTGGCGCAATTGATTCAGTCGGAATCGGTGTCGGGTCTTCCACCAAGGCGCCATTCACCGAATCGTTGGTGGGAGGCATTCCGCAGCCGCTCACCGCGAAAATTGTGGCGATCCCAACGAGAGGCGCGAACCTACGAATTTTTCGCCTCATGAGGCACGACCCTATCAGTCGAGTCGTCTCGTTATCCGAATCGGCCGTGAACGTAGTCGAGCGTGCGGGGGTCTTGAGGAACCGAGAACATGAGTTCAGTCGGGCCAGCTTCGACGATTCCTCCCGGCGTTCCTGCTTCAGCGAGGAAGAACGCGCAATCATCCGAAACGCGCTGTGCTTGCTGCATATTGTGCGTAACGATGACGACGGTCACTTCAGTCGAGAGTTCTTGAATCGTCTGCTCAATTCGTCGAGTCGAGGTGGGGTCAAGAGCCGAACAGGGCTCGTCCATCAAAAGAACCGACGGGCGAACCGCCAGCGACCGCGCAATGCACAGGCGCTGCTGCTGACCACCAGAGAGGCTTCCGCCCGCGTTACGAAGTCGATCCTTGACCTCATTCCACAATCCGGCCTTTGACAGAGTCTCTTCCACGAGGTCATCCGCTTCACTGCCCGGAATCTTCCGACCCGTCAGCGTCAGTCCCGACAATACGTTGTCGCGAATGCTCATTGCTGGGAAAGGGTTCGGCTTCTGGAAAACCATCCCGATCTGACGGCGAACGTCGGTGATCTTGATCCCGTCGTCGTAGATATCGTCTTCGTTGAGGCGAACCTCACCGGCAAGCGAGGCGCTCGGAACGAGCTCGTGCATGCGGTTTAGCGTTCGAAGGAACGTCGATTTCCCGCAACCCGAAGGCCCGATCAACGCGGTGACCTTTCCCGCCTCCATCGTGAGGTTGACCTTCTCGAGAACCTTGTGGTCACCGAACCAACATGAAACATCGACCGCCGTGAGCGTCGCAGGAGCCTGAATCTCGGTGTCGAAAGCAGCAAAAGTAGACATAGTCAGTTTCTTTTCTAATACAGGTTAGGGAGTAGGACAACAACTTGTTCGGCGAGAGCAATTCCAACGGCGAGCAGCGTAGGCACGGCGACCACCCAGGTTTGAAGGCGACCCCAGTGGCGCATGCCGACGAGAGCGAGAAACACGAGACCGATTCCGAGTTCGAGGATAAGCAATAACGGGAGCCACCCACTGTCGTCACTGCCGAGAAGCTTCTCAGCGGGCGTCAACGACGCCGCGTACAACACCGGCAACGCGGTTTCTTTTGGATAGCTGATGAGGCTAGCGTCGACCCGAATGACGTTTTGAGGGAAGAACGGAAGGCCGGTCGTTGAAACGAGGGTCAGTGTCCCTGGCGCGGTTGACGCCGCCTTGGGCGGAGAGTCGCCTTTACGAACGCCGCTGATGCGGTACAGAGCCTTACCCTGGCCTGTCGTCACGCGAATCGTGTTCCCTGCGCGAAGTTGGTCAAGATTGCCGAAAGGACCGCCATAAAGCGTCTGGCGACCGTAAACAACTGAAGCACCCCGCTGACCGGGCAGAACCGTATCGCGACGGTGTCCCGGCGCGGCGAGCATTACTCGTGAGGTTGAACCCTCGTCGACCACGGCCGTCATGTTAAGTGCTGGAATATTCATGATGGCAAGAGGAGTACCTACGGGGTAAAGATTCCCTTCCGCATCCATCTGGCCGACGGGCGCGGAACCATTCGCGAGAGTGCTTCGGAATTCTTCCATCTGCACGATCTGCTCGCGGGCGTAGCGGAGAGGTGAAACAAGGGCGACGTCGGCGATGAAACCCGTCAACATGACGCCGAGAAGAGTGAGGGTGGTTCCCGACAGCAGCATCGACTGCTTGGGGGACGGCTGTGCCACCACCTGGTCGAGCAGAGCCGGTCGATCGTCTTTCAGTGCCGCGAGCCGATCTGCGGCGTCGAAGACGCGCTCGTTGATTTCCCGTCGTCCTCGCTTAAAAAGGTTGGCGACCCCCGCCCCCGCCGAAGCGAGGACGGAGGTCACCGAGGTGTTGCGGTTCGTCAAGTTATTAACTCTAGTTGACTTTCCAGGTTACTGCCGTGGTTGATGCTGCATTTGATCCGTCACCCGAATAGGTGATGAACAACGCAACATTGCCCTTCTTGGGCTGTGCCGGGAGGGCGATGGTCGCGACTCCCGTGGTAAGGGTGCCGGTTCCAATCGGGCTACCCGTTGCCGAGGTTCCCTTGTAGACCTTCACGGTTCCCGTTGGCGACGAACCCGTTACGGTGACACGGGCGCTACCAGCTTGGTTTGCCTTGCCAGTAACGGTTGCCGCGATCGTAGTTACCGCTCCAGACTTCGTTACCAAGTCGGACGCCGAAGTGTCGATTGCAATGCCGGGCAGGTTCGGAGTTACTACGAGTCGAAGAGCCTGCGTACCAGAACCCAGCGCGGAGTAAGGAACTGAGAATGTCTTGCTCGTTTCTCCGGCTGCAATCGTCGTCGTGTAGGGGTAGGTTACGGTACCACCACTCGTTGCCTTGACCTTTACCGTTGCGCCCCCATTACCGGTGGAGGTGAACGCGCTGATGTTGAAGTCAATCTCGAGGTTAGCGCTGTCGTCCGTCGCGGTTGCTGTCACGGTCGGAGTAGCAGGCGCTACTGCTCGTGAAAGGTGGTAACCACACGAGCTTGATCCTGAGGTGGCACTCAACACACCGAAGCCGTAGTTCCGGATCACTGCGGATTGAGCACAGACAAGCGAGGTGCGGCCGTAGAACATCCGGTATTCAGGAGTCGTGGGGTCGGTTAACACGCGGTAAGGAACCACGTTGTAAACGAGGCGAGTAAGCGTGGTCGTCACTTCATTCGTGAGGAAAGTCGGGTTGATCTGCATGTTCGAACCAACACCGTCGGTCCCTGCCACACCGTTCAGTACGCCGATTACCGCTCCATTACGAGTGTCCGCGACTCCGGGGAGTCCCTTTGACTGTCCAATCCACTTCGGGATTGAATAGGGCATAATTGCCCCAGCGTTGCCCACGAGGGCGGTGCCGTCGTGTTCTTGGACCGACGTGCCGGAGTAATCGGCACCAGAGGTGAAGGTGTTGTTTCCGCCATCAACGTCTCCGGCATCTCCCGCCACAAACTTCTTAGCCTCGACACAGCTGGGCACTGTACCCCCGAACTGTGCTCCGGACGCTCCTTGCCAGAACTTTGCCGTTCCCGAAGAGCTCTGCGGGATGTAAGCACGGATTCGCGTGGACGTTTCGCCTGCTCCAAGCGAATAGGAGTTGTTCACGAGCTTTGCTGTCTGACCTGCCTTGGTGATGATCCGCGTTGCGGCGCAGTTGTAGATTGCATAAAGAGAGCTCGGGGTGACGCCACTGCCATCGGCTGCGTCCCCTGCCGTTCCTTTGGTTAGAGGTGGCATGACCGAGTTTGCCGAGACCGCGTAACCAACAGCGTCCCTGGCGAACGGCACGTAGGACACTACACCGTCTTCTGTATTTCCCGAAGCCGGTCCAGAAGACGACCGAGAAAACTGAATCTGGCCAACAACATAGTTGGCGCCGGTGGAAACAGACCACGTACTGTCGGCGGATGAAGATCCGTAGCGAGTTCCGGTTTGAGACGCGGTATTACCGATCGCGACTCTCAGCGCTTTAAGCCCGTCGCCCGAACCGTTCGGACGACCGATAGCAGCCGTACCGCCGGATTTGGTTTGAATGGCGTTCGTTGTGGGTGAAGCCCACGTCGCGTCATACGACGCAAGTTTCCAGTCGCCCAATGTCGTTACGCGACCGATAGCGGCAGAAATACCGTTCATGACATCTTGGGTAGTGTCCGAACCGACACCAGAAAGCTGTCCAAACGAGGACTTACCGCTTTCTGTGCTGGGGTCCGCGTGTGCAACCGAAGGTACGAGACCCCCGAAAAGCAGCGCGGTAAGACCAGTTGCCGCAGCAAACTTGGTCGTGAATGAGGTTTTCATCATGTTCCTTTCCTGGGTTCGCCTTGATCGGGTTTCCGATAAAAAGCGGCTGGATGGTGACCCATCTAACACTCATTATCGTGACCGATGAAGGTGAACGGCAGTCAAACTCAAAGCGAACGCTAAAGAGTTTTTGCCCTTCGGATTAGCGTTCGCCCACCCGCAATCATCGGGATTCCGAAACACAGCGCCGACAGCATCGAATAACGAAGTGCCGAATCGGGATCTCCTGGAAACGTGATTCTGGGAGCGGCTGCGGCGTCGGTAACCGGAGTCCCCCCGTCATCGGGTGTCACTGAAGCAGACGTCGTTGGGGTCGCCGTGGGGGTGGGTGCAAGGTGTTGCACACAGACCGGGGTGGTGATTTCTTTGGCGATGGCTTCTATGGCCTTCTTTGCCTGAGCGACTTGCGACTTGTCGAGCGGAACGTATCCGGCAGGGATTTCGCCGGGATTATTGCCTATCGTTTGCCCCTTCCCGGAAATCAGGGTCAAAAGGGATTGGTATTGCGCCAATTCCACAAGGGTCGCGCGGCAGACATCAACAGCGGCGTACGTCAAGGTTGCCAATGGATAAGACTCATCCTTTTTCAAGGTAGCGGTCGGTACCTTGACCCCCGCGACCCCTGATGCAACGAATTCCGAAATTGCCGAGTTAATGGATTCTGTTGTCGCTTCGACTGCCACGTCGTTGGCGTTCACGAGTTTAGCCGTGGATAGGCCGAGTCGCTCGGCGGTGACCAAATCAGTCACGGTAAGCATGAAGCGGCGACCGATTTGTTGCGCACCAGTTGACACAAAAGCTGGAAGAGGTTGTCGCTCTCGATCCCAAAATGTCTTTGTCCCAGAGTCGCCGCGAAATGCTCGAACCCCTCCGTCGTGTAAATCGCCGACGTATGGACGCAGTTCGAATGTTCCGAAACCCGGTTCCGGAACGTAATCGTATTGTTGGAATGTCGACATGTCCGCTTTGGGAAACGAGTTGATTGTCGCATCGTTGTTGATGTCGAGGTCTTCATAATACTTGTTCACAACCATGCCGTAATCGTCCTCGTCACCGTTGAGGAAGGCTTTTGCATCAGCGTCTGACTTAATCCACTTCCACAACTGCGCGAAGACATCCTCGTTTCCGAGGGGAACCATGAGGCCGGCCGGCGCTGCCAAGTCAACAAATTGCTCAAACTCGGGGTTGAGTTCGAGGAATTCAGGGTCATGACGCAAATTAGCTGGGTTGGTGGAAAGATACGAAACGCTTTCGCCACCTGGGACATCGTCCTGATACGACTGCGTCAACAGCTTGGCAACCAAACGAGCGTTCAGCACTAACTCGGTAACCGGTTGTCCGTCCTTATAGGCAAGGTCATACCCATTCTTCATAAAATAATTGATGTTGAACGCAATGGTCAACGCTGACTTGACGGCGGGTGCGTAAACGATTGTTGACCCGGTTGCCTCGGTCGTCGACAAGGGGTTGTCGATGAACGCAAGGCGAGGAGCACCAACCGTCTCGCTGACTATCGTCCGGCGTGATTCGGAATCACCGATCATAGAAAAGCCAAACACAGTCTTTTTCGCGCACATCTCGGATTGCCACGACCCGAATGCCGTAACAACCATTTCGTTGCCGGTGGTTCGGGTTTCATTCGCCCCGATTGAACAATTCGATCCAACGGGTCGGAAACTCAAAGGGAACTCGATTCTGTCATCCCAGTTTGACTGTGACAAGGGTGAACCCGTCAAGCGAGAGTTCGGACCGTCCTGGTAATACTGTTCGTCGGTAGTCCACTCACCGCGAGGAACGACCACCAGCCAACAGTCACGAATACTATCGTCGGCCAGCTTCGCTCCGCAGCCCAGGTGCGGAGCTTCAACAGCGGTCTGAATCTCGAATTTTAGTGCTCCATTTCCTTCGACCGTCGTTCGGGCACCCGGGATTTCATTCGTCGACGTAGCACTGAAAAATTGCTTGACGTCGTATGTCGATTGACCATCGGGGAACGCGGTGTTAGGCGCAGTTTCAAACGGGACCGAATATACGTGCTCGAACTCGCCCGGTGGAGGAGGGATATCGAATTTTCCGGTGTAGTCCTGGCGCGGATCTTCGAACTCACTCCCCAGCGTTCGGCTAACGGTGTTCGCTCCAAGGGTTGCAACGTTGGCACCCGTTGCGGCACCAAACTGGCACTTCGTTGGGTCAGCCGCACCGCTACCGTCGTCCCAACACTGCATTATCTGAAGATAGTTCCTGGCAAATTGTTGGGCCGACGTTTCAACGCCGCCCTCCCAGCTGATATCCACCGCCTGGAAAGTCAAATCTTGAACCTGGCTGACGGTGACTTGTAGGTTTTCAAACAGCGGGTAGTTCAACTTGGTTTCATCGCGCACGGTGTCAAGCCAGCCAATGGTCATCGACCCGTCGGCCTCAACAGTTGGCGCGAGAGAGACCTGCGCCGCTCCGGGCTCAGGAGTGGTTTCTGGTGTCGGCTCAGGAGTGGGTTCCGGAGTCGGCTCGGCCGTGGGGACAACCTCAACGGTGTCGTCACCCTCAGTGGCGTTCGCCGACGAGACGGCGAGACCCCCAAAGAAGACTCCAAGGCCCAAGTCAGCCAGAAGGAGCATCGCGAGGAATCGCGAGCGCTTTGAATGTTGACGTTCGGTCATGACGAACGTACCTTTCGTGCCGCGTAGGTGACCAGCACCGGCGGAACCACCACGACGAGCACCAGAACGATGATGACGCTGAGAATGATCCAGTTGGTCGCGGCCCATCCCATTGAGGTCGTTGCTACGGGGACCGCCTTGATGCTGGAACAGGTTCCTGTGTCGGGATCACACTGCGTGGGACCGGTTCCCATGGTTACGCCCATCGCGCCACCCGCAGCGGTGGTGCCCGTCGTACCGACCGTTCCCGTCGTTTCACCCACGGTTCCACCGGTTGACGTTGCGGCCGCGCCACCGGTTCCCTCGGTACATTGCTCAGCGCCCTTTTTGTCACACGGATCGGGCATTGGTGCATTCTTCGCCAGTGTATTTTCGCCCGACGCAGAGAACGTCGGGTTGTTGCACTTAGCAATGTTGATCGTCGTTACGTCAGCGCCCGGGATTTTGGCTACTTGTTCTAGCCCAACCTTGACGAGGTTGACGGGAAGGGGTGAGTATCCGAGTACTTCAGCCTGTTGTTGGCCCTCGCACAAAAAGTAATTCGCGAACGCGGAGAGGGTACCGCCTTTAGCCGCGGTGAACGACGCCTGCTCGGTCGTCGGCACGATCATGTAGGAATACGACGACAGTGGGTAAGCGCGTGCGTCTTTATTGTTATAGACCCCGCCGAGTTCCTGAGTAAGGTACATCGTCGACGCTTTATCTTGGTTGATTTTTGCGCCGAGAAGTCCGACCGCGACGTTGGACGCTGTTGGCTCGACGTAATAGCCTGCATCGTTAAGCACCTTGGCGACAGGGAATCCAGTCTTGAGAGCATACGAATACTCGACGTAGGTGATTGTTCCTTCGTTGGCTTTTTGGGCGACGTACCCCGAAACACCCTGTGAGTTGGGTTGTGCGACCATTCCCGACGTTGTCGGGAAGAAGGAGGTCTGGCCACACTCGTTGCGCCCAACCTTGTCACAGTAGCTGTCCCACAGCGATTTGTATTTGGTCGCCATCCATAGCGTGAACTGAGCTGTTGAGCCCGAGCCGTCGGATCGAACGACGGGAACAACGGCGCGGTCTGGGAGCGTCAAGCTGGGGTTGTCCGCCTTGATGAGCGGGTCATTCCACTTGGTGATCACTCCGGTGAACATCTTGGTAACGACGTCACCTGACAGTCGCAGGTTTGTAATGGGGGCTCCGCCTGACGTGAGGTTGTACATGAACGAGGTGCCACCGGCAACGATGGGGAGGTACACAAAAGGTCGCGTCGGAAGTTCGTCAAGTACCCCGTTGTCTGTCAGTCCGTAGGGCGTCTCGGAGACACCAAAATCGACGGTTCCGCCCTTGAACTGATTACGGCCGTCGACCGAACCCGTCGAGGCGTAATTGACACTCATCCCGTACTGATTGACGTTTCGACGCCACTGGTCGATTGCGTTCGCGCTCCAGGAAGAACCAGCCCCCGAAATTGGCACGTAGTCCGCGGCAAGAGCGGCAGTCGATCCGCCTGACACGATAATTCCGGTCAGGAGCAGAGCCAACGAAGCTCGGGCCGACTTGACGAATGTGCGACGAATGTTCACGATGTTTCCTTCGCGTTGGTGATGCGCCGACGAACCGGCGAGGTGAGTTGCCGAGCCATGGTGGCAAACCAACCAAAGAACTCGGCGCGCCGCCTGCGGGCTCGTGCCGACTTCTCTGGAGTCATACCACCAATGATTCGGGCGATAACAAAGAGGGTGAGAACTAAAAGCATGAGAACCGCGGCGGTACCGAAACCACGAGCGATCATGGTCGGCTCGGGCGACTTGACGAACTGGAAAATCGCGAGGGGCAACGACACCATCGGTGACTCGAGCGGATTTACGTTGAGCTCAGCGGTGAATCCCGAGGTGAGCAAAACGGGCGAGGTCTCGCCAATTCCGCGGGCTGTGGCGAGAATGATAGACGTCGTGAGTCCGGACCGAGAGGTCGGAAGGACGACGTTCCAGACCGTCTTCCACTGCGAAGCGCCAAGCCCAATAGACGCCTCTTTGAGCGTCTGGGGGACGAGTCGCAGAACGACATCGGCCGAGCGAATCATGATGGGAAGCATCATGACGCTGATAGCGAGCGACGCGGCGAGACCCGACTTGGGAAGCCCGAAAATAAGAATTGCGGTGGCAAAGATGAACAAGCCGGCGACAATAGACGGAAGTGCCGTCATCGCTTCGACGATCGTGCGGACGAAACGCGAGAACCGTCCGGGGATTTCGTTCAGATACACCGCGGCGGCGATTCCGAGAGGAATTGTGATTGCCAGCGCGATTGAAATCTGGATAAGCGACCCCGCGATGGCGTGCCCCACACCACCCACGCTGAGAGGGTCAAGTGGCCCCGCAAAGCCCATGTCTTCGGTGTAGAAGGAGAGATACGGCAAGGCCTCGGCTCCGCGTCCGATCACGAACACGATGACGAATATGAGGACCGAAAACAGGAGAACGCCAAGGCTCGTGACCAAGACCGCGACAACCCTGTCCATGACGAAGGTCTTGGTGTCGTCAATTGACACGAGCAGAGCGTAGAACCCCACGAAAAGGAAATACCACAGCATGAAGAAGGCAATTCCACCCGTGATGGGAGCGAGTTGGGTGGCGAGCACGATCGTCAGCGCGTACGCAGCAACAGCTGCTCCGAGAAACGAGAGCAGGTCGCCGATGCGAATACCGCCCAGCGTTCGCTTTGGTTCGATACCGACAAATTCCCCACGCGGGTGAATCGTTGTGGTCTTCGACGAGGGGCGCTTTTTGCGCGATACTCCGACAAGAGCGTTGGTGCCCTTTGAGGCTTTAAGTGGTGTTGCCATTAGGACGCTGCCCCCGATCGCGATCGCGAAACGATAATTGACGCCCCGAAGTTGACAATCAACGTCATCGTAAACAGCGCGAGACCAGCGGCCATCAGCGCAGAAAGACCCATCTCGGTTGACTCACCGTAGCGAAGGGCGATAAGCGCCGCGACGGATGAAGCGCCGTTCTGCAGGATGTTCGGCTGGATGAAGAAGACGGGCGAAATGATCATATAAACCGCGATTGTCTCACCGAGAGCACGACCGAGTCCGAGCATCGTTCCACCGATGATTCCACCCTGACCGAACGGAAGAACAACGTTGCGAATCATGGCCCACCGGGTGGCGCCAAGTGCGAGAGCGCCTTCACGCTCGCCAACGGGAGTCTGTGAGAAGACCTCGCGCATAATCGAGGTGACGATGGGAGTGACCATGATGCCCACAACAATGCCGGCGATGAACGTCGATGACGTGTAAACAGTCGTTGTCGCGAGCGGATCGGTCGGGTCGACCCCCGTCACGCCAAGACCGGGAATCCAGCCGAAGTACTGCGAAATCCAGCGCGATACAGGAACAATCGATTGCTGGAGAAAGAAGAAGCCCCACAGTCCGAAGACGACGGAGGGAATAGCAGCCATGAGGTCGACAATCGACACGAGGAAACTGCGCAGCTTCCGCGGTGCATATTCGGTGATGAACAGTGCCGTGCCTAGCGACAGTGGCAGGGCCACAACAATCGCAACCGTGGCGATGAGAATCGTGCCGACAATGACCGCGGCGATTCCGAACTTGCCGGCGTCGGGTTCCCACGCTTGTTCGGTAAAGAAGCTCCAGCCCGCCTTATTGAGCGCCTGCGACGCGCGGAAGGCGAGGAACGATCCGACCAACACCATGATGACAAGAACCGTCGATCCACCCGCGCGAATGACTCCGCGAAAGACCTTGTCGCTCCGATCACGAATGATCGTGAGCTTGCGTGGGGTGTCGGTGAGCATGAATCCGTTTCCAAAAGGCGTCAGGCGCGACGAATGTCGCTCCACAATGTTGACTTATCGAGGTAAACGGACGGTGAACGGTAACGCGGCCGAACAAAAATTTAGGCTCGCGATGATTCCGACTTCATGAGTGTCTTCGCGACGGAAATCAGCATTCGGCGGGGAACAAATCGCCCTGCCATTGCCATGACGCGGTTTGCAACACCGACGATGACACTGGGGGCGGGAGACTTTGCGTCGAGAGCCGACATAGAAGTGGCTACTACCTGAGTCGGAGTCATGAGGGCACTCCCCATGGATCGACCACCGGCCACGTCAAAGAACTCAGTGGCCGTTCCGCCAGGTGAGACGGCGAGCGCCGTGACACCAGTTCCCTGCAATTCGCCCCAGAGTCCTTCGGTGAACGAGAGCACATATGCCTTTGTCGCCGCATAAACCGACATGTTGGGGACGGGCTGATATGCGGCCACCGACGCGATGTTGATGATTGTCCCACGTCCGCGTTCGATCATCGGAGCCACACAAAGTCGGGACAACTGCGTCAGGGCCACAATGTTGACGTTGATTTCGTCGGCCATACCGGCCAGGTCCTCGTCAGCGAATGGGCCAATGTGACCCCACCCCGAATTGTTGACGAGAACGTCGATGGGCGTCTTGCCGACTTCCGTCGCCAGTTTTTTCGCAGCGCCGGGCACCGAGAGGTCGGATGCAATCACCTGCACGTTAACCCCATGGGCCGCGATGATTTCTGCGGCCAGCGCATCCAGTCGATCGATTCGCCGTGCCGCGATGATGAGATCGTGTCCGCGTGATGCGTATTCACGGGCGAACACCGCGCCGATTCCGCTGCTCGCGCCGGTGATAAGTGCAGTTGGTCGTTTTTCCGTCATTTTGCCACTCTAGTCGTTGATGCAATTAGGTCATTTGTTTACGAACAATCTCGCCAAATAACCGAACTGATGTTAGTATTTGACCATGGGTAGACCGCCAAAAGGAACTCGACCGGTAACCGACCCGTCGTTGACGGAAGATTTTTGGCGTGAACTAACCGGACACGCCGAACCGTCGCAGCGTGAACAATTTTTGTGGTTGTCTATCGATCTTGTTCGTGAGCTCGGGCTGAACCAGTTCAAAATTACGACCGTGGCAAAAATGCTCGGTTATTCGGTGGCGATGGTCAATCATCATTTCGGTTCACGCGACGGGCTCATTGCGGAGTGTGCAGAGCGGGTTCATCAGAACTATTCACTCGAATTGATTGATGCAACCGAAGCCGCAGAGCGCAATCCGCGCGCACGTCTCGAGGCGTACATCGAAGCCCGTGTCGTTTGCGGTCGGCGGCTAGGCGGCTGGACCCAAGTACTGAACTACCCTTTCCATTCATTCGAATCACCGGCCATCGCGATTGCGCGCTCAGGTGACGCGTTCGAAAACAGCTTTTTTCGAAACCTGATGTTCATAACCCAGTTGGTTCTCGACCTCCAACGGGGGACTGTTTCTGAAAGCCGACCCGATCGGGAGGCGTTTGCGAACGAAATCATGAGGCAAAACCCCACGGCGTTTTTCCACGCCGCAAACATCGGTACGGCAACTGCGGGAGCGGTGATGTGGATGTCAGGACGAATGGATGTCTTCACCCAGCCTCAGGAGATCGTTGATCTGGCGAACGCGGCTCTCAAATGGCAAGTTCAGCACTTGGTCAACAGCATTCCCGCTGCCTAGAACCCGTCATCACTGCGCCACAATAGGGGTACACGCTGCGGAAAGGACTGGATTATGGCTGCCGACAAACTGATTTCTTCGGGTGGTCCGTGGGAAGACATCATTGGCTACTCGCGAGCGACCGTCGTCGGTCCGACTGTTCACGTCTCGGGGACAACAGCCACGGTGAGCGGTGAGCTCCAGCACGCTGGTGATGCGTATGGTCAAACTATGGTCGCACTCGGAATCATCACAACGGCACTCGCCGAGGCCGGGCATTCAGTGACCGACGTCGTCCGCACCCGCATGTTTTTGGCCAACGCATCAGACATGCATGCCGTAGGTAAAGCACACGGCGAGGTGTTTGGCTCGATCAAGCCCGCCGCAACGATGATTGCTGGCCTTCAGTTCATTAACCCCGAGATGCTCGTCGAGATCGAGGTTGAATCGTACAAGGTGTGAACCGTGACGCCTGCTGGATAGGATTCGCTCATGCTCATGGACAGCGCAATCACGCGCCACGGCTTCGCCAGTTTTCGCGAGTTCCATCGGTGGTCGATCGAAAACCCCGCGGATTTCTGGCGCGAGGCGTGGGGCGAATTGGGAATCGTTGGCCTACGCGGTGAGCAGACCATCCATGGCAGCGGATTCGAGGGGACGGAATGGTTTCCCGACGCGCGACTCAATATCGTTGACACGTTGTTGGCCGGTGATCCGGCGTTTGAGGCACTGATTTCGCACGCCGAAGATTCACCGCGACGTTCACTCACTCGTGGGGAACTCCGGGCCGACGTTGCTGCGTGCGCGGCGGCACTTCGGGCGTCCGGGGTTCACGTCGGAGACCGAGTCGTGGCGTGGACGCCGAATGTCGTCGAAACCGTGGTTTTTGCACTCGGTGCGCTGTCCATCGGCGCTGTCGTCAGCACGGCATCGACGGATTTTGGTCCTGCCGCGTTAATTGATCGTTTTGGCCAAATCGAACCGACCGTCCTCTTGGTTGCGGCGTCCTCGCGTTATGGCGGTAAAGACATCCGGCTTGACGATTCGATCACACAGGTGGTGGGTGAGTTGCCGACGCTTTCGACCGTTGTTGTCATTGGCAGAAGTGACGAACACACAACGTGGGATGAGTGGCTTTCCCCGCATCGAGGTAGCGAGTTGGCGCCCACCCTGCTCCCGTTCAACCACTCGGGTTTCATTTTGTTTTCGAGTGGAACAACAGGTCGACCCAAATGCATCGTTCATTCGGCGGCGGGCGTGCTGTTGAAAGTTTTGAGTGAACAGGGCTATCACCTGGATATTCGCCCCGGTGACGCCATGTTGTATGCAACCACGTGCGGTTGGATGATGTGGAACTGGCTGCTCTGCGGGCTCGGTCGCGGGGCAACAATCGTGCTCTGCGACGGCAGTCCGGGGTACCCCGACGTGTCGAGATTGTGGTCTATCGCCCACGAGGAACGCCTCACGTTTCTCGGAGTCTCCGCGGCACTGATTGATACGTGGCGTCGCGTCCGAATCGAGCCACGCCACAGTTTTGATTTGTCCTCGCTGAGAACAATCGCGTCAACCGGGTCACCACTTGCAGCATCTGGCTATGACTGGGTTGCCGACGCCGTGTCCCCCGATGTTGCCGTCGCATCAATTGCGGGTGGCACAGACTTGTGCGGCTGTCTTGTCTTGGGTGTCGACACCGAGCCTGTTATCCGCGGCGAAATTCAAGGACCTGCGCTGGGTCTTGATGTCACCGTTCTGCGGCCGGATGGAACAGAAGCTGATGTGTCCGAGGAGGGTGAGTTGGTCTGTCGAACACCTTTCCCGTCCGTGCCGTTGGCGTTTTGGGGGGATGATGACGGCTCTCGTCGGCACAATGCGTACTTCGACCGATTTGCCGGATTGTGGGCCCACGGCGATTACGCGCGACGAACTCCCTCGGGCGGATTCGAAATTCTGGGTCGATTGGATGCGACCCTCAACGTCAAGGGAGTTCGTATCGGAACCGCAGAGATCTATCGCGTCGTTCTGTCGTTGCCCGGTGTGCTGGAAGCGATGGCCATCGAACAACCCGACGGCGATGACTCCCGCGTTGTCCTGTTCGTTGTCCTCGAACAAACCCTCACCGACGACATGGTGGGGCTCATTCGAACTACCCTTCGAACCCAGGCGAGCCCGAGGCACGTCCCAGCAGCCATAGTCGAAGTTCCTCAATTGCCCCGAACCCGAAGTGGAAAGATGACCGAATTAGCGGTCGCTGACATTATGACGGGACGTCCAGAGCGCGATACGTCATCTCTCGCGAACCCCGAAAGCCTTCAGTGGTTTCGTGAGTGGGCCGCCGCGTCTAGGTCTTGACTGTGACGGGGCCGGTGGTCCCTCGAATCACCAGTGTCGCGGATACATGTTGGCGTGTGGCCGGAGCGGTGCGATTGTTGATTCGATAGAGCATGTGCTGGGCAGCGAGTCGACCCAAATCCGCGAGGGGTTGGGCAATTGTCGTGAGGTTGAGGCGTCGCATGCTCCCGATACTGATTCCGTCATAGCCGATGACCGAAATGTCCTCTGGAATTCGCAAATTCGCGTTTTCAACCGCGGCGATGGCACCGATTGCTGCCACGTCGTTTGCGACAAAAAGAGCTGTGGGTGACGAGGACAGCGCGTCGCGAGCCGCCGCGTACCCCTTTGAGTCCGTTAGCCCTCCGGGCACTACGCGAATGTGTTCCGCCAACCCGTGTTGTGTCATGGCGAGACGATAACCTTCTGCCCGTGCGTGCGAGACAGGATTGTCGCCACCGCTCAAATGAACGATTCGGGAATGCCCGAGTTCGACGAGGTGATCTACGGCCATTCGAGCCCCCGCAACATCGTCGTTGGAAACGGAGTCCATGTTGGGGACCGCGATATCGTCACGGGTAACCACTACCGTCGGTACTTCGGCGGCAATGGCCGTGAGGACATGTGCGGGCAGCCGGTGGGCGATGAGAATGAGACCTTCCACTTGGAACTGTAAGAGAGTGTCGATTTCTGCTTGTTCGAGTTCGGGGTCAGCGCCTCCCGAAATCAACATGGTGCTGAACCCGTGTTCGCGAACTTCGATTTGAACGCCGTCGAGAATCTCGGCGAACACCGGATTGTGTAGATCGAGAATAAGTACTCCGATGGTGTGGCTCCGGCGAACCGCAAGGCTTCGTGCCGCTGCGTTTCGGCGATAACCCAATTCGGCGGCGGCGTCCGCGATTCGTTGTCGACTCACGTCACTGACCTTTGTCGAGCCGGAAAGAGCAAGTGACACCAGTGACTTTGACACGCCCGCTCGAGTAGCAACGTCGTTGATGGTGGGTCGTGAGGTCGACATCGATTTAGCTGACGTCGGCAAGACGAACGGCGGAACCGGTGGCAACCGATTGCTCACAGGCAATCGCAATGCGCAGGCTCTCTAACGCTGAATCGGGCGGACACGGGTTGGCGATTTCTCCCGCGGCGAAGGATACAAAGGATTGCGTTTCGTTTCGGAACGCCTCGCGAAAACGGTCGACAAACCCCCGGTATGGGTCGATGTTGAGAGAAAGTTCACCCTCAGCGGTTCGCAATGGCGTGCGCGAATTGAGTCCGGCGGACACGGAGTCGTGAGAACCGAACGCTTCCAATCGAACATCCTGACCGAGGGCGTTGTGACGGGTACCAGAGATGACGACCTGGACACCGCTCG
>Ga0214921_10001739_pt1 | contig 36613 bp, 13 predicted proteins | sample LL1505_MetaG_FD_177992 | JGI IMG/M metagenome (GOLD analysis project Ga0214921, IMG submission 177992) | Freshwater microbial communities from Lake Lanier, Atlanta, Georgia, United States - LL-1505 | ecosystem: Environmental > Aquatic > Freshwater > Lake | place: USA: Georgia | collected... | reverse complement strand
CATTTGAGGCTGGCCCATGGCCATCGGAGAAGGTAGTGAAGGCTGGCCTGGAGGCATGGGTGGTTGTCCAGGCGGCATCGGCATAGGGGGCATCGGCATGGGTGGTTGGGGCATGGGTGGTTGGGGCATGGGTGGTTGGGGCATGGGTGGTTGGGGCATGGGTGGCTGGGGCATGGGTGGCTGGGGCATGGGTGGTTGGGGCATGGGTGGCATCTGGCCAGGAGGATTCTGAAAGCCTTGATAGCCCCGCTTCTTCATTGCATATGCAACTACTACAATGGCCAGGCCAGTAAATAAAAGTGTGAGATCACTTGTATTCATTCTATAGTTGTACTGTAAAATTAACGACTCATAGTCGTTCCCTAGCAAGCAATAGATGTTGAAGTCAAGACACACCGTTGATGACGTAGCTGAGGTGGGTATTGATGAAGCCGGGAGAGGATGTCTATGGGGTCCACTTGTCGCCGCAGCCGTGGTATGGCCAGACGAATCTACCTGGACAGAAGAACTGCGAGCGATTTCGGGAAAACTGCGAGATTCAAAAAAGGTCTCTCCAAAACTTCGCGCAACGCTCGAACTGAAGATAAAAGAGCATGCGGTTGCATGGTCGATAGGCGTAGTGACCGCTCAAGAGATTGATTCATTGGGCATGACAAAAACCAATCGCATTGCCTTTGAGCGCGCTCTACAGGGTATCACTGTCCCATATGGTCGCCTACTTATTGATGGAACGCTCGGGATTGCTCTAACAGAAAATATCGAGCAAGTGGTTGAGCCAAAGGGTGATGACACCTATTTGTCGATTGCGGCAGCATCGATTCTTGCAAAAGAGGGACGAGACGCCGTGGTACGTACATTATGTGAAGCCGATCCCCTCTTGGAGTCCAGATACTCGATAGGTAGCTCAAAAGGCTATGGGACTCTCAAACATCGAGAGGCAATAAAGCTGCACGGAATGCATCCGAATCATCGGCGGCTCTTCCTTCGTAAACTTCTGGGCTTAGAGCACAAAGTTTCCCAAGGATATATGTTTCAAGAGGAAGATTAACGACTCTTCACCGAGGTCCGCTTACTCCCATGTTTCTTTTTCGGTGTCAGTTTCCTCCTGCCTCCTTCATAGGAATTGTTGCCACTGTTGTTGCTGTAACTATTATTGCTATTATTGCTGTAGCTGTTATTGCTATTTCCACTGTTATTGCTATTTCCACTGTTGTTGCTATTTTCATTGCCACTGTTATTGCTATTGCCACTGTTATTGCTATTTCCACTGTTATTGCTGCTATTAGATGATACGCCATTTACAACATCTTCAGCAGCCTTTTGAGATGCGGCAACCATTTTTGGCACAGCATCCTCATAAGATTGATCTACAGCCGCCTTCATGTTCTCCGTGGCCTCCTTGAGCGAAGCTGGAACTGTTCCCATGGTATCATTCATGCCTTGTACAGCACCAGTTAGTTCAGTCAGAGAGGATACAATGCTTGTTAAATCCGTGGGTGGAACACCTGTGCCGGCGGTAAATGCTGCTTGGCCCATAGCTCCCAGTACGGATCCGCCCGTCATTGAATCATCATTGGGAGCGTTGTTGCTATTCTTAACGTTATTACTCTTCTTAGTAGTGTTGTTATTCTTAGTGGTGTTGCTGTTCTCCGCAGTATTGCTATTCTCAGCGTTGTTACTGTTATTCGTGTTATTGCTGTTGTCAGCATTGTTGCTGTTATTTGTAGGACCGCTTGACTGCATCATATCAATCTTTTTTGATGTGCTTGCTACAGAGTCCTTGAGACTGTTTACAGACTTATCGAGATTCGCCGTAGCTTCTAACAGACGTGAATTTGATGCGTTACCATTATCCGAGCATGAGCCGCCGCATCCACACGCTGGCCCCTTTGAGCAACATCCTTGTTGTCCGCCAGTAGGTACAACAACAATCGTTGGCTGTCCATTGGATCCCATGCTCACAGGCATACCCATACCCATCCCCATGCCCATGCCCATGCCATATCCAGGCATACCCATCCCCATGCCATAACCAGGCATACCCATCCCCATGCCATAACCAGGCATACCCATCCCCATACCAGGCATCCCAGACATCCCAGGCATCCCCATTGCGGGCATACCCGGCGCAGGCATAGGCATACCCGGCACAGGCATAGGCATACCTGTAGCAGGATTTACCATCTGCATAGCCGGTCCAGGTTTTGGTCGTCCAGCTTTACCACGAGCCGCATCCTTCGCAGCCTTCTCAGCCTTCTCAGCTTCTGCGGCCTCAGCCAAGGCCGCATCAGCGACCTCACTGGCCTGGGAAAGCTGGTCAATAGACTCCTTCAACTCGGTCAGGCGCGCATACTGTTCTATTGCGACACTGTCCTCAGAAGCATACAAGGTCGTGGCTTCGATTTCACTCATCGCCTCAGAAATAAGGGTTGCAGCCTGCTCGTAAGAGCCCATAGAAGTCAACAGCTTGACGTGTGCTACGACAGAATCTACTATTTTTTTAATAGCGTTTCGTGCTGTGGTGGGATCACTGCTAGATAAATCACTCTTAAACTGCTTCTCAGCCGCCGCCGCATTCGCAGCAGAAGCAGCCTTATCCGGATTCGTCGACTGAATTGACTTCAGTTTCTTTTTCAGGGTGTCAATGAGCGAGAAAATAGTAACAGGCCGCCCACCACCCTCCTGAGTATTGTTGCCAGCGCCATTCTCATTCGCACCCTCATTCGAACCCTCATTATCATCAGCAGTAGCACCAGCTGCCGTCGCATTAGTGTACGCAGTAGACTTATACAGCTGCTGTATAGTATCTGTGAGTAAGGTAATCGCCGGATAGATGGACCCTGCGGCCACCATCTTCTCAACAGAAGCCAGGACACTTGCGACCAATGCTCTCGCAGCCGCCAAAGAGAGATCCGGATTTTCATTAGCAAGGGATGTGATAGATCCAGTCCTAGCTGCAGCCGCCGCGGCTTCAGCGGCCTTCGCTGCGAGATCAGCCTCAATCATCGCTGAAGATGCCGATTGAGCCACGGCAGAAGATGCTATAGCCGCCTTGACCGCCGCAGAAGGCCCAGGATTAAATCCAGCATCAGGAAGCTCCCAAAATGTCTCAAATGTGGTATTATTGACGTAATACGCCTGATTTGCTGTGGGATCCATATACTTGGTAAACTTTGACGAATCCACCACAGAATCTGTGAGCGGAGTTAAGGAAGAATCCCGTTTAGGCGGCTTGGGATGATTCCATAAGACTTCTAAGGAGAGATAGTTGCAATAGTAGGTTAGATTACTGCTTGCACTCCTATGTTTAATCCAGGCATCTGGAAGCCTATCCGTCGATGGATCTTGAACAAGAGGATCTGTCGCAAGAAATACGGGTGGATGCGGGTGGTCATAGGTAAACGCATTTGTAGTGGTATTAATGTAGAAATATCGCGCAAACATGCTGTCATAATACATGCTCCATTGGCTATTTGCCGGTATAGTACGAGTATTGGTGATGGGCATATCTGTGGAAAGCAGTTGGTCAGTAACAGACAGAACCGATCCACCCATCTGGGTGCCATCAGGGGGCGGCGCGCCGCCCCTATTATCGATAGTTAATGGATAAGGAACTATATACCCATTCGCATCGTTTATAATGTATGCTTTGCGCATGGCATCATACAGCTTCTTGCGGCCTACTGCTTCGATAAAGGGGTCCGAAACAGGGGTTTGTAAGGAACGTTCTTGATAGGCGGGCGCAATCCGTAAAATCGTCGCATACTGTACAGCCAACTTTGCCTCTTGTCCTGCTAAGTTGGTTCTTGCCGTCGCAACACTTGTCTGCGCCTGCTCAATTTGCGTCGGTGTCGAATTCGTTGACCGCATGATTTTCACCCCAGCAATAATCGCATTTCTCAATGCAGCTGTGCTGCCAAGAAGGGTCTTTACCACGGCAAGGGGAGGCGCGAGGGCGCTGTCCTGAAGCGCAGAAGATGCTGCCTGACGTTCGGCGGCCGAGGCTGCCCTGAACACCGCATTCGACACTGTTTGTGCAACAGCTGAAGAGGCATTCTGAATGATGGCCGATGACTCATTCTGCTGCTGGGCGGAAGAGACGGCTTGGGCTACCGCAGAAGAGACCCGCTGGGCCACAGCAGAAGAGGCTACCTGAGCCACAGCGGAAGATGCACCCTGCCTGATTGCGGAAGATGCACCCTGCTTATACGAAATATTCAGTTCAATCGGAGGGATAAAACTATTCCGTACATTTGGCACAAGATCTGTACGAGGCGCAGAAGACTGGTCATCAACCATATAGAAGTTCTTGCCATCGGTGGATCCCTGAAGCGACCACTGGACTACATCCGCATTAGCTATGTCCGCAAGGCCAAAATAGTATGCGTTGAACATAAGCGGCACCGTATTATCAATGAGAATGGAGACAGGATATTTACCAGATGGCTGGACAGGATATATCTTTTTCGTCAGACTATTATCAAAGATATTTCCATAGGGGGAACCGGAAGTATAAGTTATAGGCATCCCATCGGGCCCATTCAGTGGCTGAAGGCTGACTGAGTCAACCGCAACTGCTGTTGCGGCAGGCCTCCATGGCGCAGGAACATTTGTCCTGTTCAGAAAGAAGCCACTAATCGCCGAATCACTTGCGACAGGGTTATCGGGATCCGAAACATCAGGGGGGAGACGAGGAGAAAATATGGTGAAAATGAAATATCTATAGGAAACCGTGGCCGCTGTCACGCGCTGGAAGTTCGCAGAAGAGGCTGCCTGCTGTTGGGCGGACGAATCCCTCTGTGCGACTGCAGAGGAGGCGGCCAGCGCAGTAGAAGGGCCTGGGTTGAATCCCACGTCGGGAAAGTTCCACTGTGCCTCCTTGGTTGCCGTATTGACGTAAAAGGGCTTATTTGTTGTGGGATCAATATACTTGGAATAGGTCGGAAGAAGAGTAGTATCCGTCACACGGCTCAGCGTGGATGGATTGGGAGGGGGATTCGGGTGATTCCAGGTGACTTCGCCACTATTAACATTTAAATAATAAGGGAGCCTCGGCTGCATATTCTGAAGCTTAATCCATCCAGCCGGTAAAAAATAGACAGTGGGATCAATAATAATCGCATGCGAGTTCGAAAATACGGGAAGATTCGGGTGCTCGTATTGCGCTGTACCAGTCGATGCCTGTAAATAAAAGTATCTCCGCGCGATAGTATCGAAGTAGGAACTCCATGTCGTATTGGGCATGGTCAAATCATTGCTAAGGAGGATATCGGTGGAATAGATTTTGATGCCCCCAACGATGGTTACCGTAGGTAATAATGCGCGAGCGGCAGATACTGCTCTTGATGCAGCGGCGGGAGACATATAGTTTCCACCCGCTTGGTTGCCCTTTTTTTGCCGCTTACCCGAACTCATAGTGCTCTCTACTCTATGTGTTAGAATGAATCCTCATACAAGTTCTACGCATACGGGAATCCGGAATCATTCGCTGTAGATCCGTCGAGAATGCTTTGGTGCTCGGTTACCCCCGCGTAGAGCAACGCTGCTGTACGAGCGCATGGCAGGATTTACCGGATTTTCTACAATCGTTCCCTCTGAATCCAAGACAACATGCTCATATCGCATGGTATCAAATACCATTTTAAGGCCTGCAGAGGCGAGCTTTGGCTCTGGAATAGGTGTCTGAAGTCCTGGATCCTGGTAAGAGGGATCAAAACGGAAGATCTCTTTTGCTGTTGTTTTTAGCATATCCTGTTGTTCCACTATTGTCACGACGTTATCTTGTAGTTTCGAGACAGTGTCCATTGTAACCCCCCCAGCAGGAGAATAGACGGTCTTAATAAGCTTGGTTGTGTCGGCTTGAAGCGACGTGAGGTCACTTTTAATACTATCGGCCTGGCGTAGATAAGCGGCGAGTTCAGCCTCAGCTTTTGCTGAAGATGCCTCTTGTTGCTGCGCCGAAGAAACGCTTTGCGCAAGGGCAGAAGAGACGGTTTCGGCTACCGCAGAAGATGCGACTTGGGCTACTGCAGATGATGCCTGCTGCTGCTGGGCGCTAGAATCGGCCTGCTGAACTGCCGATGATTCCTGCTGCTGCTGGGCGCTAGAATCGGCCTGCTGAACTGCGGATGATGCTTGCTGCTGCTGGGCGCTAGAATCGGCCTGTTGCACTGCCGATGAGGCCTGCTGCTGCTGGGCGGAAGAATCCCGCTGCTGAAACGAGGAAGAGGCCGCCTGCTGCTGGGCCGAGGAGTCGGCCTGCTGTACCGCAGAAGAGGCCGCCTGCTGCACAGAAGATGATGCCTGCTGCTGCTGGGCGGAAGAATCGCGCTGCTGAAACGAGGAAGAGGCCGCCTGCTGCTGGGCCGAGGAATCGGCCTGCTGTACTGCAGAAGAGGCCGCCTGCTGCACAGAAGATGATGCCCGCTGCTGCTGGGCGGAAGAATCACGCTGTTTGTAGGAAGAGGAGGCCGCCTGCTGCTGCGCCGAGGAATCGGCCTGCTGTTGTGCCGACGAATCAGCCTGCTGCACAGAAGATGATGCCCGCTGCTGCTGGGCGGAAGAATCACGCTGTTTGTAGGAAGAGGAGGCCGCCTGCTGCTGCGCCGACGAATCGGCCTGCTGTTGTGCCGACGAATCAGCCTGCTGCACAGAAGATGATGCCTGTTGCTGCTGGGCGGAAGAATCCCGCTGCTGTACAGAAGATGATGCCTGCTGCTGCTGCGCCGAGGAATCCGCCTGCTGTACAGAAGATGATGCCTGCTGCTTCTGGGCGCTAGAATCGGCTTGCTGAATCGCGGAAGACTCTGTCTGTTGCCGCGCAGAAGAGACAAACTGGGCCGTTGCAGAAGAAGCCTGCGCCCCAGAAATCGCCTGGGCCAAGGCCGAAGACACTGTTTGCGCTACAGCAGAAGAGGCAACCTGGGCCAAGGCAGAAGACGCCGTTTGCGCAACAGCAGACGAGGCAAGTTGTTTAAATGCCGACGAAGCCTTGCGATTCGCAGCCAAGTTCAGTTCAATCGGCGGAATATACGTCATACGCTCATTTGGAACGAAATCTGTCTGAGGACCAGAACCCCTGTCATCCACTACCACAAACACCACTCCGTCCTTCGAGCCCTTAATGATCCACGTGATCATATCTCTATCGGCCACCCCCTCAAGGCCAAAATAGTAGGCATTAAATGCAATAGGCACAGTATTATCGATTAGAATGGCAGTGCCAATATTAAGCGGCCATACCTTTGATTCAAAGCTCGCATTAAAGATATTTCCATACCTCCCCCCTGCATAGCTGATTTGACCGCCGCCATCGGGGTCAACCAGTGGTTTATACGTGGTAGGATCTACTGCGATAGCAGTGGCCGCCGGATTCCATGGAACAGGCACCCTTGTCTTATTTACAAAAAATCCAGCGATTGCGGCCTGCTGTCCTGGGGCGGTACCACGTGTTCCAAGCACAGTGATCAGAATATACCTATATGTTACTGTCGCAGCCTCAATCATACTATGAAGTGCTGAAGAGGCGACTTGCTGTTGAGCCGAGGAATCTGCCTGTTGAACTGCAGAGGATACAACTTGCGCAACTGCGGAAGATGCCTGTTGAGCTACAGCAGAAGATTGCTGCGCACCAGAAATCGCCTGGGCCAATGCTGAAGACGCCTGTTGAGCAGTAGATGGACCCACAAGGAACGCAGAATCAGGAAAGTTCCATTGGCCCTCCAAGGTCGCTGAGTTAATGAAGAAGGGTTTCCTCGTCGTAGGGTCAATGTACTTTTTATAGGTAGGGCCAAGAGTCGCATCAACAGCCTGTGTTAAGGTAGAAGGGTTTGGAGGGGGATTGGGGTGTACCCAGCGCGTCTCTGTGCTCAGCACATTCACATAATAGGGGAGGTTCTTTGCATTGCTTTGAAGTTTTACCCATCCAGGGGGTAAGAATCCTACAGTCGTATCGGCGAGCACAGCATCCGAGCCTAAAAAGACGGGCGGAGAGGGATGTTCATACTGCGCTACACCAGTTGAGGAGTTCGCGTAAAAATATCGTCGCGCAACAGTGTCAAAATAGGCTTGCCATGGCGCAGAAACAGTGGTGTCGCTGGGTAATGCCACATCCGTTCCTAATAGGCCACTTCCTCCGCCCTTCTGGACTCTAGGGCGGATAGAGGGGTCCACCACATCTGGTACAATATTGCCATTAGAATCAATAACAATATGGTCTTTACGCATAGGATCGTACAGTTTTTTAAGACCAAGTGATTCTACGTAGGAGTCACTGACGGGAGTCTGAAGAGTCCTATCCTGATACTTTGGCGAAATAGAAAAGATGACTTCTGAAACACTACTTAGGGCCTGCCATTGCCCTTCTATATCATTCATTAAGCCTTTTATTATTTGCTCGGCCGCATCCTTTTCGGACTGAGATGATGTTGGAGAATAGAGAATAGCAATCTGCGCATTAATATCTGCGCGAATAGCTTGAACTGTTTTCATGATTTCATCCTTATCAGCAACAGGGCCGATAAGTGCTTGTATTTGCTGTGCAGAAGAAGCACTCTGCTGAACCGCGGAAGATACTCTCTGCGCCACGGCGGAAGAGGCAACCTGGGCCAGGGCGGACGAGGCCCGCTGTGCGACAGCGGAAGATTGCTGGGCGCCAGAAATGGATTGGGCCAGGGCCGAAGAAGCAGTCTGAGCCAGAGCCGACGATGCAGTCTGTGCGACAGCAGAAGATTGCTGGGCGCCAGAAATGGATTGGGCCAGGGCCGAAGAAGCAGTCTGGGCCAGAGCCGCTGACGCACGCTGTGCGACAGCAGAAGATTGCTGGGCGCCAGAAATGGATTGGGCCAGGGCCGAAGAAGCGCTTTGCGCAACTGCAGAAGATTGCTGAGCGCCAGAAATGGATTGGGCCAGGGCGGAGGATGCTTGCTGCGTCACAGCAGAAGATTGCTGCGCACCAGAAATGGCCTGGGCCACCGCAGAAGAGGCAGTTTGCGCTATAGCAGAAGAAACCTGTTGCTTTTGTGCAGAGGAATCACGTTGCTCAAAGGAAGCGGAGGCAGCCTGTTCCTGCGCAGAAGAATCAGCCTGCTGGCGCGCCGAAGATATGTTCTGCGCAAGAGCAGATGACGCAATTTGCGCCACAGCGGAAGATTGCTGCGCACCAGAAATGCTCTGAGCCAGCGCGGATGATGCTACCTGCGCAACAGCGGAAGAGGCCTGCGCGCCAGAAATGGATTGGGCAAGGGCCGACGATACATTTTGCGCAACAGCGGACGATGCCTGCTGCGCGACAGCGGAAGATTGCTGGGCACCAGAAATCGCCTGGGCCACAGCAGAAGAAGCCTGTTGCGCTGTAGATGGACCAGCATCGAAGGCAGAATCGGGAAAGTTCCACTGCACTTCTAAGGTGTCAGAGTTAACATAGAAGGGCTTTCGCGTTGTAGGGTCAGTATACTTTTTGTAGGGGGGCTTGAGGGTCGTATCAACGACCGGTGTTAAGCCAGAAGGATCAGGAGGGGGATTAGGATTAATCCAGCGCGTTTCAAGGCTCAGAACATATAAATAGTAGGGTAAATTCTTTGAAGCACTTTGAAGTTTTACCCATCCAGAAGATAAAGAGGATGTAGTTGCATCTGTGACTACTACGTCTGAACCTGAAAACACGGGTGGAGAAGGGTGTTCGTACTGTGCAACGCGTGTAGATGTATTCACATACAAATAGTTTCGCGCTACAGAGTCAAAATAGGACACCCAAGGTGCGGAAACAGTAGGGTCAGTTACTAATACAAGAGCAGTTGTTGCCGTCGCACCGCTGACTGTACCACCATATTGATCTAATCTCTCAAGCTCATTTGACATATCTACACATAAATGGGGATATTATTTACCTATATCTGCCGTAACAGTCAAGTGTAGGTAAAGAGTATTCTCATTGATCATCGCACTTCTATAAGCGGAACTATCTGCTACCACTTTGACTAGTAGAACGTGTAGAGCTACTGGAAGCCGTAAGACTAAGAGGTGCGGGTGCCGGTGCGGGTGCCGGTGGCTGCTCTGTCATTCCTATAGGGGGATTTATCACGCGCGGCGGGTTTGTTACAATGGGTTCCTCCTCATAGGGCTCCTCTCCGCCGTTGTCCTGATAGGGCTCCTCTCCGCCATTGTCCTGATAGGGCTCCTCTCCGCCGTTGTTCTCGAGTACATCGGGTGTGGCGCCACTGGCTTCGCTATACACTACTGAGCTGCTCGACGCCGCAGGAGGGGGTCTCATAGCGCCACTGGCTTCGCTATACACTACTGAGGTGCTCGACGCCGCAGGAGGGGGGCTCGTAGCGCCACTGGCTTCGCTATACACTACTGAGCTGCTCGACGCCGCAGGAGGGGGGCTTGTAACGCCACTGGCTTCGCTATACACTACTGAGCTGCTCGACGCCGCAGGAGGGGGGCTCGTAACGCCACTAGCTTCGCTATACACTACTGAGCTCATGGGTTCAGTATAGCCCACCGGGCTACTTGAACGTGGTCGAACTGTGGATGTACGTTCATTAATATTCACTTGCGGTTCAATAGAGAGAGAGTTAAGAGTAGATGATACAATAGCGCTACTAGGTCTGATATAGATTACTGGAGGAGGAGTTAGACTAGGAGGGGCGACCGAATTCACGCTAGGAGGGGGAGGGGGTGGCAATACAGGCATCGGGCGACCTGCAACAGTATCGATTCCATTCACAAGATAGCCATTCGAATCGATAATCACGTGAGTTTTTCGCATGGAATCATACAATTTAATATAGCCCGCCTCTTCCACACTCGGTTCAACCACATGAGTTTGAAGAACACGATCCTGATACATTGGTGCAATAGAAAAGATGACCCCTGTTACCTCCGCCAAGGCGGCCCATTCGCTATACAATTGATTCATAGGCTCCATTAGTGCTTGTTTTGCTGTAGCAATATCTAATGGTGATGAACGCGGGGAATAGATAATGGCCAGTTCTGCAAGAATATATTCTTGTGTTGCTCGCAGCATATCTACAATATCCTTCTTTGCTGCGAGAGGTTCACTCAATGCCTCCATCTGCCGCGCAGAAGATGCTGTCTGTGCAACGGCCGAGGATGCTACAGCAGAAGATTGTTTTGCGCTAGAAGTTGTCTGGGCTACCGCGGAAGATTGCTGTGCTCCAGAAATCGCCTGGGCCACAGCAGACGAGGCCTGTTGCGCTGTAGATGGACCAGCATCGAAGGCAGAATCGGGAAAGTTCCACTGCACTTCTAGGGTGTCTGAGTTAACATAGAAGGGCTTTCCCGTTGTAGGGTCAGTATACTTTTTATAGGGGAGCTTGAGCGTCACATCGACGACCGGCGTTAAGCCAGAAGGATCAGGAGGGGGGTAAGGATTAATCCAACGCGTTTCAAGACTCGGGATATAGAGATAGTAGGGCCGTTTCTTTGCAGCACTTTGAAGTTTTATCCATCCCTCGGATAAAAAGGATGTAGTTGCATCCGTAACTACCGTATCTGAACTTGAAAAGACGGGCGGAAAAGGGTGTTCGTACTGTGCAACCCGCGTAGATGTATTTAGGTACAAATAGTTTCGCGCTACAGAGTCATAATAAGACCTCCAAGGCGGGGAGACAGTAGGGTCATCTAGTAATGCGATGCTACTTGTTGCTAACGCGGCTGCGCCACTCTCCTGTGGCATATCTACACATAAATGCGCATATTATTTCCTTATGTCTGCCGTATCTAAGCTTGATAAAAGAGAACTGCCGACTTTCTGCTATTCTTTCTACCCTTACCGCCTCCACGCTGAGGTGCAGCACCAGAGGTGTAGGCCCTCAGATAAGGCGTAAGGGGGCTAGCTATAATCCTATTGCTTGTATCAAGAAAGATATAGTTGTTTCGCAGGGCATCAAAGACCTTTTTGACTCCAAAAGCACTAAGAGTATTGTCCTGAATAATCGTTTGAAGACTGGGATCCTGATAGCCTGGGCTGAGCTGAAAAATCAGCGGAGCGGAGTCCAATAGGTCACGCTTCGCTTGATCAAAGCTGAGCATCTTGTTTTGTAGGGTGAGCATTGTGCTTCCACTTACGGTAGATGAGCCTGTGCCATAAATTGCCTGCGCAGTTTTGGCAATATCCGACTGTAACTGAAGAAGAGTTGCCTTATACTCATCCTTTATCGCCACAGCAGCGGCTAGTGCGGTCTGCTGTTGTGCAGAGGAATCTGCCTGCTGAACAGCAGAGGATGCAAACTGTTGCTTAGCGGAAGACGCAAACTGCTGCTGCGCAGAGGAATCCGCCTGCTGAACGGAGGAAGAGGCTTCTGCTTTCGAGGCCAGTTGTGCGATAGCAGAAGATTGCTGCGCACCGGAAACCGCCTGGGCCAGGGCCGACGATGCCTGCTGCGCCACTGCGGAAGACTGTTGCGCACCAGAAATGGCCTGGGCCAAGGCGGAGGAGGCCTCTGCTTTTGAGGCCAGTTGTGCGATAGCGGAAGACTGCTGAGCTCCAGACATTGCCTGGTATTGAGCAGAAGAATCCTGTTGTGCCACTGCGGAAGACTGTTGCGCACCAGAAATCGCCTGGGCCAAGGCGGAGGATGCTTCTGCTTTCGAGGCCAGTTGTGCGATAGCGGAAGATTGTTGAGCCCCAGAAATAGACTGGGCCAGCGCTGAGGAGGCCTCTGCTTTCGAGGCGAGTTGCGCGATAGCAGACGATTGTTGCGCCCCAGAAACCGCCTGGGCCTGCGCAGAAGAATCCTGTTGCGCCACTGCGGAAGACTGTTGCGCACCAGAAATCGCCTGGGCCAAGGCGGAGGATGCTTCTGCTTTCGAGGCCAGTTGTGCGATAGCGGAAGATTGCTGTGCTCCAGACATTGCCTGGTATTGAGCAGAAGAATCCTGTTGCGCCACGGCGGAAGACTGTTGCGCACCAGAAATGGCCTGAGCCAGCGCAGAAGAAACTGTTTGCGCCACCGCAGAAGATGCCGTTTGCGCCACCGCAGAAGAAGCCTGTGCGGCGGATGCCCTGTACCCCGTTAACTGAGAATCACTAATCACCTGATCCGCAGGATAAGGCGCAACAACGCGAACAGCATTGTTTACAGTATCAGAAATATATAAAAACCCGTTTGAATCAAATGCCATCCCTGAAAAGGAGTTAGTTCCATCCGCAGCACTGAGTCCTGCAGATGCTGCAGGACCATCTACAAGTCCAGGGTTGCCTCCAAGATATGTATAGACATTTCCATCAATAATAACACGGATAGAACAGTTCCCAGAATCATATACATAGACATTAGACGCAGCATCAAGCGCAAGACTCGTTGGTTTATTAAAGGTTGCGGATGCCGCAGGGCCATCGACGTTTCCTGGAGATCCATCTCTTCCAGCAAAAACACTGGCTCTGTATGTTAATGGGTTTACAGTAACAATAGTTAAACGAAAAATTTGATTCCTTGTAGCAGATGTAACTAAAAGAGTACCATCAGGAAGTTGTACAACAGATGAACTAGGGGTACCAAGTAGAAGTTGCACCGAGCTAATCGTATTTGCATTGGCGAGAGTATCTAGAACACGAACTTTAGTAGCATCACTAGAATCTGTTATGTATATTTGGCTATTTTGGCCTGAAAAAATATTGCTTGTAGTGCTGCTGAGAGTACTTACAGCTGGTCCTCCATCGACCGTAGCAGTACTGGCGGGAGCTACACGGAGTTTCCCAGCAACAATACTTGCTGTAACAGGAGTTACGAGAGTTACTTTTACAATAACATTGTTAGCAGCATCTAGAACATACAGCGAATTGTCAGCCGAACTATAGGTCATTCCTATGATGTTTCCAAAGGCAATTGCGGCCCCCGTTTGGGGTGTTGTTGAAGGGCTGCCTGCTGTAGTGCTTCCAGCAAAAAGGGTCGCAGTGGACCCGCCAACTCCAATAGGCAGTTTAGTAGGAGTGTAGGGAATCGCGGTAGGGGTGGGAAAGGTCTCTGCCGTGTTAAAGAGCCAGTTAGTAGTAGACCTGGAGGGCGAGACCTTATAAATACAGGTTGTCGAGGGTATATACATATTTCCAGAAGCATCTAGAGCGATAGCCCTATTCTGATTCAAGCGTGTACTAAGCTTGTTCGAAGGGCCTCCCACCAGGGTGCCAAGAAACATAGGGGGTACAGAGGCGGGCGTTGTAAAGGTCAGGGAGTTCGATGGGGACGTAGTATTAGCACCAGTAGGAAATGTGTTAGAGACACTGCCTATTATTCTAACGGTATAGGTCGTACTAGGCGCAAGGCCTGTCACTGTGTGTGGGGTTTTTGTAACTGCAACTACTGGATTTTGAGGGATAGTTCCTATGATTTTGGATTCCGTATCATTTGTAGGAGTAATTGTATACTGGACGTAGGGGATATTAAGAATGCCTGCCCAAGAAAGATATACTCCTACTACAGTCGAGGTAGTTCCTATCAGATTCATACTGATTGGCATCGCCGTTGATAAGGCAAAGCCAGATGTATTTAAAGGAGTTGCTACTGCAGAAAACGTTGTTATTGGCGATAAGCCAAGCATATTTTTTGCTTGAAGCGTAATTACATAGGTTGTACTATCAGCAAGATTTGAAAACGTCGCTGTAGTCGCACGACCTTTTGGCATAACTATCCCAGGCGTAAGAGGAAGTATTGTAAAGATATATTCAGCCGCATTCGTGTCATTCGACCATGTAATAGTTATACTTGACCCTGTAGTTTTGGTTGCATCAACTGAAAAAGTGCTAGGGGCTTGTGGCTGGCCGTATGGAGAAATCATGTATAGACGGCAAAAACCAGGCATACCAGAAGTGCTGCTTGCGCTTCCACCATAGTCTCCAAAATATACATATCCAGCCTCATCTATTGCCATATGCCGGCACGTTGAAGGATATCCTTTATTTGTACTAACAAAGGAACCAGGATTTGTAGCAGTTGGCACGACTATAGTAGATTCGCCAGCAGGGAACAATCCTCCTTCTACTATCGCATTTCCATTGAACGTACCCGTTCCACTAAATCTCATGAGTCTTTTCAAGGTTAGATCGTACATAAAGATAAGACCAAACCCAGCATTATTCCAGTTCGCATTATACATGTACAATACGTTTAAAATCGGATCTACCACGCTAGCGTACGCGCCATCAAATTCACCCCCCTGAAAGTAGCCCATCATTGGGAGCTCATCAATTCCGGTGAATGTATTATCAGTTAATGAAATTTTTACAACACCAGCCGCAGCACTTCCATTATAGAGATATATACAATCATCTACTGGATTATAGGATAAGCCTCCCATGGGGCCTCTTCTTCCTGATAACCCATTTTTATTGTTTACGGGTAGAGTTTGCCCCTTAACGGGTGCGGGAGAATTTACATACTCATTTCCCAAAAATGGTACAACAGTTGTTCCGGTGGGATCTATTCTATATATAACAGATAATTTGTTAGCAGAAAAAGCAGGGTCTTCACTACCTGGCATAGAATCTCCTGTCCAGTAGACATTGCCTTTTGAATCACTACACATTGTCATTACATTGTATGATAAGTTTGATTTAATTGTTACTACTGGAGGAGTTCCTATTTTTATTAATACTAAAGGGTATGGTGTACCATCACGAGGCTGACTTTCGTGTGACGTAGAGCCAACGATTAAAGTACTCTTTGTTGTACCAATCCAAGCAAGAGCTAAATACAAGTTTGTTAAGTCTGTCAGCGTCGATCCAAGTTGATTTGGTCTAACATATTGAACTACAGTTCCAGATTTATCAATTCGTACAATACCACAACTAGTTGCAACGTACATCATACCGTCATTATCAAATACCATTCCACCGCTCTTACCAAAGTTTGAAAATCCGCGGGCGCCAAAGGTACCTAGAGTAGGCGAAGCCGATGGTCTTGCGCCAGCAAATAAGAACGTATAACTTTTAATCGTAGCGCCAGGAGTAAGACCACCCCTTTGGACTATTTGACCAGAATTGCCATCGTTTCCTCTACTGTGTAAAAAATTATACTTTGCCATAGGGTCATTACTAAGTCCACCGTTTTGGAGTCGCTTTCGGCTGGACCTCTTAGGCGCCTCACCCTTTCGCAGCGTTCGGCGCGCCGTTAGCATATCTATAGATCCATGGGGATATTATTTTACCCTATCTGCCGTAAGGCTCGAGTCTAACTGTACACTCGTGTAAAGTATTACAGTACTTTACGCCAGTGAAAGGGGTTTGTATAGATACTAGCGTGCGCCAGAGACAGTAGAAGCAAAATAGGGTATAGGGGGGGCCGCTACAATCTGACTGTTTGCATCAAGATAGATATAGGTATTTCGGAGAGTATCAAACACCCGTTTCTGTCCTTGAGGCACAGCCACAGTATTCTGTAGAATCATTTGAAGTCGAGAATCCTGATATGTTGGGCTGACTTGAAAGATAGATGTTGCGGATGTTAGGAGACTACGTTTCATTTGCTCGAGGGTCAGGAGTTTACTTTGTAGCGTGGTCAAGGTACTTCCACTCGCCCTAGACGATCCTGGTCGATACACAGCATCTATGTTTGCTATAATCTCCGCCTGTAACTGCTCAAGAGTGATTTTAATCTCATCTTTCGTAGTAAGTGCGGTGCGGAGGGTGAGCTGTTGTTGCGCAGAGGATGCTGTCTGTTGCTCTTGTGCAGAAGATTGACGCTGCGATAAAGAGGCAGATGCTGCCTGTTGCTGGGCCGAAGAAGCCGATTGCTGCTGTGCGGAGGATGCTGTCTGTTGCTGTGCTGAGGATGTTGTCTGCTGTTGTGCAGAAGACTCACGCTGCGATAAAGAGGCAGATGCTGCCTGTTGCTGGGCCGAAGAAGCCGATTGCTGCTGTGCGGAGGATGCTGTCTGTTGCTGCGCTGAGGATGTTGTCTGCTGTTGTGCAGAAGATTGACGCTGCGATAAAGAGGCAGATGCTGCCTGTTGCTGGGCCGAAGAAGCCGATTGTTGCTGTGCGGAGGATGCTGTCTGTTGCTGCGCTGAGGATGTTGTCTGCTCTTGTGCAGAAGATTGACGCTGCGATAAAGAGGCAGATGCTGCCTGTTGCTGGGCCGAAGAAGCCGATTGTTGCTGTGCGGAGGATGCTGTCTGTTGCTGCGCTGAAGAGGCGCGCTGTTCTACAGCAGAAGAAGCTGATTGCTGCTGCGCAGAAGAGGCATTCTGCTGCTGTGCGGAGGATGCTGTCTGTTGCAGCGCTGAAGAGGCGCGCTGTTCTACAGCAGAAGAAGCGGATTGTTGCTCTGCAGAAGAGGCATTCTGCTGCTGCGCCGATGAAGCAAGCTGTTGCAGCGCTGAAGAGCTGCGCTGGTGTAGAGCAGAAGAAGCTGATTGCTGCAGCGCTGAAGAGGCTGCCTGCTGTCGCGCGGAAGACTCGCGTTCCGGTAAAGAAGAGGATGCTGCCTGTTGCTGCGCCGAAGAGTCTGCCTGTTGCTGCGCAGAAGAGGCTGCCTGCTGTTGCGCAGAAGAGTCTGCCTGCTGCTGCGCTGAAGAGGCGCGCTGTTCTAGAGCCGAAGAAGCTGCCTGTTGCTGCGCCGAAGAAGCTGATTGCTGTTGCGCGGAGGATGCTGCCTGCTGCTGCGCCGAAGAAGCTGCCTGCTGCTGCGCCGAAGAAGCTGCCTGCTGCTGCGCTGAAGAGGCAACCTGCTCCTCGGCGGAAGATGCGGTCTGTTGAACAGAAGAAGATGCCTGAATCTCCGCAGTTGACACAACTCTCAGGCTGGATTCCGCCGAAGGTGTTCTTCCTGCAGAGTTAACTGCGATGACACTCACAGAATGTTCCCCAGCAGAATATCCAGTAAATCTTGCGGAACGTGTGGTGCTAGATACAGGTGTAGCTGAGACACGATTAACTAGATAGGAATAGCTGGTAGCGCCTGCGGCCCCTGTCCAGTTGACAGTAAATCCAGAATCCGTTATGCTTGAAAATCCAGATATAACTGGTGCTGCTGGCCCGGTGGATACAGAAAGTGCAGTAGAAAGCCCAGAGGTAGTCCCATTCGCCGTAGCGCTGAATGTAACACTATAACTGGAATTTGCCGTGAGCCCGGTAAATGTTGCTGAATTTGTGCCTCTCGAGGAGGGTGTCACAGCACTACCACCGATAAAAAAGTTGTAGGTTGTAGCTGAACCATTTTCAGCCGCCCAGCTAAGAGTAAATCCCGTTCCAGAAACGCTGTTTGCTACGACGCTCAGTGCTGTAGGGGTAAGTGGCGCAGTCGGAAAAGAACGAGTAGCTGTTGTCGTGCCACCCGCATTAGTTCCAGATGCGACAAAGGTATTATTTTCTCCAGGAATCAATGCTAATGTAATAAATGTACCTGTTGTATAAGGGATCGAAGCTCCTCCATTGAAGGTATAGGATGCCACGGATGCCGGCCAGCCGCTCATGCCTACACTAACAACAAATCTTAGTGAGCAGCTTGTTTGAGTCTGCGTAACACTAGAAATAGTTACAACTGGAGGATTTGGCGGTAGACGTAGTGTATTAGCATATGGATTAGCGACGGTAGGTCTCGGAACATTTGCTGCGAGAGTGAAATTGCTTGGAGAAGTACCTGAAACACCACATACATTTTGGGCATTTACTGCTACATAATTGTAGCTATCTGGGGTAAGCCCGGTAACTGTATGGGTTAGAGTCCCTACACCTGTAATTGTTCCTCCTGTGGCTGCCAAATTTACTGATGTATGTAACCCAGCTATTGGAGTATAGCTTACACCTGCAATACCCGTCCATGACATCGTAATGCTAGAACTTGTAATGCCTGTTACTGTAACAGGGACCATTGCTGGCGTAGTACTTGCAGTAAAAGGATCTGAAGCCACAGATTGTCCATTTGCGGTCGCAGTAACAGTTATTACTGGTATAGAACCTTGAGTCAATCCTGAAATCCATGCAAGCCTGTTAGGAAGTATAGATGTTCCTGCAGTAAATGTGGGGACCGCAGTAGTTCCACTCACGCTCCAGGTATATGTAACTCCTCCAGCTTTCCAGGGCCATGTCACACTTGTATTAGTAAAACTACATGTACTCTGCGAGAGTACTGGTTTTTCGGGTGGAGCACCACCCAGCTGGACTCGCTTACGCGAACGGCGGCGGTTAACATCCATATCTTTTTTCAATGTTAGGGCACCCCTTGCCATACCTATAGAATCATAGGGTATTATTTTACCCTATCTGCCGTAAGAGTTGAAACCGTTGAGATAACCTACTAGCGGGGGCGAGGAATACTCGCAGCAAAATAGGGTATAGGAGGAGCCGCTATAATCTGACTGTTTGCATCAAGATAGATATAGGCGTTTCGGAGAGTATCAAACACCCGTTTCTGTCCTTGAGGGACGGCCGCAGTATTCTGTAGAACGGTTTGAAGTCCAGAATCCTGATATGTTGGGCTCAGTTGAAAGATGGGTATGGCGGATCTTAGCAGGCTGCTCTTACTTTGCTCAAGGGTCAACAGTTTGCTTTGTAGGGTGGCCAAGGTATTTCCACTGGCCGTAGACGATCCTGGTCGATACACAGCATCTATATTTATGACAATATCCTTCTGTAAATCCTGAAGAGTTCGTTTCATCCCATCTTTTGTAGTCTCTACGTTCCCAAGAGCAATCTGTTGCTGCGCAGAGGATGCCGCCTGCTGTCGCGCGGAAGACTCGCGTTCCGGTAAAGAAGAGGATGCAGCCTGTTGCTGCGCCGAGGAATCAGCCTGCGCCACAGCAGAAGACTGCTGCGCAGCAGAAACAGCCTGCGCAACCGCTGAAGAAGAGGCCTGCTGCTGTCGCGCAGAAGAGGCAACCTGCTGCTGTGCAGAAGAAGCTGATTGCTGCTGCGCAGAAGAAGCTGATTGCTGCTGCGCCGAAGAAGCTGATTGCTGCTGCGCAGAAGAAGCTGATTGCTGCTCAGCGGAAGATGCGGTCTGTTGAACAGAAGAAGATGCCTGAAGCTGCGCAGCTGTAACGAGTCTCAGGCTGGATTCCACAGAAGGTGTTCTTCCTGCAGAGTTAACTGCGATGACACTCACAGAATATTCCCCAGCAGAATATCCACCAAATCTTGCGGAACGTGTCGTGCTAGAAACAGGTGTAGCTGAGACACCATTGACCACATAGGAATAGCTAGTCGCGCCTGTGGCCCCTGTCCAGTTGACGGTAAATCCAGTCTCCGTTAGGCTTGAAAACCCAGATATAACTGGTGCTTCTGGACCTGTTACTACAGAAAGTGCAGTAGAAAGCGCCGAGGTCGTCCCATTAGCTGTAGCGCTTAGTGTAACACTATAAGTAGAATTTGCCGTGAGCCCAGTAAATGTTGCTGAATTTCTCCCTATCGAAGAGGGTGTGACAGCACCACCACCCATAAAAAACTCATACGTTGTAGCTGAACCATTTACAGCTGCCCAACTAACACTAAATCCTGTGCCAGAAACGCTGTTTGCTACGACGCTCAGTGCTGTAGGGGTAAGTGGCGGAGTCGGAAAAGAACGAGTAATTGTTCTCGTGCCACCCACATTCGTTAAAGATCCGACAAAGGTATTATTTTCTCCAGGAATCAATGCTAATGTAGTTGCTGGCAATGGTGAAATCATTGGATAAGGGATTGAAGCTCCTCCATTGAAGGTATAGGATGCTACGGGTTCCGGCCAGAAGACATCGCGTGACGTAGGATAAAATCTTACTGAGCAGCTTGATTCAGTCTGCGTAATAATCTGAAAGGTTATAGATGGCGCAATTGGCAGTAGTCGTATTACATTAGGGGGCGGTTCAATGATAGATCTCGGGACATTAGCTGCGATAGTCATATTGTGTCGAGAGTTACCTGAATCACCACATGCATTTATGGCATTTACTGCTACATAAAATTGGCTACCATAACGCAGAGTAAATGTATAACTTAGTGTCCCTACACCTGTAATTGTTTCTACTGTGACCTCAGGTCCTAACTGTCCCGTGATTACCGATGATCCTAAAAATACCCAATATCTCGGAATATACCTTAGACCTTCAACACCCGTCCATGAAATCGTAATGCTAGAACTTGTAACGTCTGTAACTGTTACATGGACTAATGCTGGAAGAGTAATCGCGGTAAAAGGATCCGATACTGTAGTTAATCTATTAACCACAAAATCAGTTATAACAGTTGCGGTTGCGGTAACAGTTATTACTGGACTAGAACCTGGAGTCAATCCTGAATTAAATACCAAAGTATTGGGAACAGTTGTAGATGATCCTGCAGTAAACGTGGGCACTTCAGAAGTCTCGGCGACTGCCCAGGTATACGTAGTCCCTGGGCCTGTCCACGGCCATGTAACAGTTGTATTATTCCAGCCGCAAGTACCCTGCGTTATAACTGGTTTTGTGGGTGGTATAGCTAATACTACTTTTGCGGATCCATCCAAAAAAACTGACGTTGACTGTCTCATTAAAGAAGGAGTAGTATTATACGCAGCTATGTATAGATTTCTAATTGAACCCGGTAAAAATGATGTAGATGGTATAGTTGTAGTATACCCTCCCCCACCATCTGTAGCTACTACGGGTACAGGCGATAGTGTTGTAATCCATGGTATAGAATGAAAATTAGCTTGACTTAATTCACTTACAAAATAACTAAATAAAGGATTTGTATCTGGAGTAGTAATACGAATTAGTATTGAACCATCTGAGTTAATCGTAGCTGTTGCACTAGGTTTAGTTGGCATTGTAACAGTAGTAATATTACAGGAATACGATGTTGATTCAGTACCATTAAAGGCGGTTAGTTGTGTTACAGTGTATGATGTATTTGGTAAAAGGTTTCTAAAGGTAATAGTATAAAGAGGATTCTGCCAGGAGGCGACAATATACGCATTACTACTTACTGTACTTGTAATAGTAGTTCCATTCAGAACTGCTGACCATGATGTTGCAGGGCCAACGCCAGAAATAACTCCACCACTAACTTTTATAGTAAATGAGGTAGTTTCATTATAAGTAGCCCCAGTGGAGCTACAGCCTGTTGTACCACGGGTACACTCAGTAACTGAAGATATTGTAGTGGGTGGTGCACCACCCCGTTGAACTCTCTTGCGCGAACGGCGGCGGTTACCATCTATATCTTTTTTCAATGTTCGGGCGCCCCTCGCCATACCTATAGAATCATAGGGTATTATTTTACCCTATCTGCCGTAAGAGTTGAAACTGCTGACACAGCATACTAGCGGGGCGCAGACACACTGACGGCTGGGTAGAGGACCACAGGAGGAGGCACAATCTGATTGTTTTCATCAACATAGATATAGGCGTTTCGGAGAGTATCGAACACCCGTTTCTGTCCTTCAGGTACAGGTATATTATCCTCTAGAATCGTTTGAAACTCAGAATCCTGATATGTCGGGCTGAGTTGAAGGATTGGCCGTGCGGAGGTTAGCAGGCTACCCTTGATTTGGTGAAGGGTTACGAGCTTACTTTGTAGGGAGGTCAACATACTTCCACTGGCTGTAGATGACTCTGAGCTGTAGATACTCTTCGTGGTTTTCACAATCTCTTCCTGTAACTCATTAAGGTTTACCTTAATCTCATCCTTTACAACCACAGCTTTCTCCAGCATAGTCTGCTGTTCTGCCGAGGATGCAGCCTGCTGTTGTGCGGAAGAATCACGCTGGGCCACAGCGGAAGATTGCCGCGCACCAGAAATGCTCTGGACGAGGGCCGAGGAGGCGACCTGCGCCACAGCGGACGATTCCTGCGCACCAGAAATGCTCTGCGCAAGGGCCGAGGACACATTCTGCGCCACAGCAGAAGAGGCAACCTGCGCCACAGCGGACGATTCCTGCGCACCAGAAATGCTCTGCGCAAGGGCCGAGGACACATTCTGCGCCACAGCAGAAGAGGCAACCTGCGCAACAGCAGAAGATTCCTGTGCACCAGAAATGGCCTGGGCTAATGCTGACGATGCCTGTTGAGCAGCAGAGGGAGCCACATTAAATGCAACATCAGGAAAGTTCCATTGCGATTCCTTTGTACTCACATTCACATAAAAGGGTATGCCACTTACCCTAGTCTGTGCGCCACTTGTACCAGAATCGCTGGTAAGATATTTCGCATAGGTTGGGAGCAGCCGTGTATCCGTAACTAGAGTCGACGCAGCCGGGTCCGGCGGTGGATTCGGATGTACCCACAGTGTTTCTGTGCTAACGGTGTTCAAATAATAGGGAATATTCTTCGAGGCGCTTTGAAGCTTCAGCCACCCAGCCGGCAGGAAGTTTGTTGTCACATCTGTGATAACCTGATCCGTTGGAGAAAAGACAGGAGAAAAGGGATGGTCATACTGCGATACCTTCGCGCCCCCAGAAAGAGTATTCACATAAAAATATCTGCGTGCGATGGAATCAAAGTACGCCACCCATGTGGTAGAAGTAGGAAGGGTCGGGTTTCCAGTTAATACACTATCTGTAGGGGCGAGAGTCAGGACTCCTGTGCCAGAAGGACTGCGGCCAAACACAAAGGGCCTGTTAGACGGCAACTCAACATTAGGAATAATATAGCCAGTTGTCGAATCAATCGTAATATAGTTCTTTCGCATCGCATCATAGAGTTTTATGCTACCAATCGATTGTAGGTAGGGTGCCGCAACAGGAAACTGTACTAGGCGGTCCTGGTACATGGGCGCGATAGCAAAAATCTGCGCTGAACTCGAGGCCAGATTAGATATAAATACCTGTAAATCGCTGAGGCGTACGGCCAGGCTGCTGAGCGCAGTGGCTTTTTCCGCAGGCGCAGCTGCAGCAGAATAGATGGTCGCAGTATATGTGCCTAGATCATTTTTAATGTATTGAAACTCTGCGACATCTATATCTTTGTCAGCCACGGGTGCAGAAAGTGCCATTACCTGCGTAGCAGAAGATGCGATCGCAGAAGAGGCTACCTGGGCGGTAGCGGACGACGCCTGTGCTCCAGAAATACTCTGAGCCAGCGCAGAAGACGCCACTTGCGCATTTGCAGAAGAGGCCGCCGCGGCCCTCGCCCTTATTGCATTATATTGTATGTCATTGATAAAGACTGGCGAAGTACCAAGCGCGCCTGTCGCACTTAATCCAGAATGTGTTGGGCCAAAGGGAGTAACAAGCCTGAGAGTTCCATTCAGAGTATCAGCCAAATATAGATTATCCCCAGGATCGCAGAAGAGTACTGTATGGCCCTTAGCTACGGGAACTTCAGAGAATGCATTCATAGGATCTTCTGACGATTGTAGGCCGCCCGCATTCTGTCCTCCTACTCTTGCTACGGTGGTAAGTCCGTCAGTATTTCCTATAACACCCATAGTAGGAGCTACAGCACCCAGAAGCGTATACACCTGCCCTCCAGTTATCATACGGATTGCACGATTACCACTATCAAAGACATAGACAGTACCCTTTGAATCTGCACATAGTCCTGATGGAGCACTAAATTGTGCTGTTTCGGCGGGTCCATCTTTAAATGGCGATGGCGTCAGACCCCACTGTGCCTGCGTCACACCTGCATATATGCTAAGAGTGTTTGTGCTCGGCACATATCTACGAATCACACAATCATATGCACAAGCAAAGACAAAGGATCCATCGGGAAGTCGCGCGATACCTCCTGGATATGCGCGCTCCATACCAACCACACTCGAGGGCACTGCGAAGCTAAGAGCCCCTGCAGGATTAATTTGTAAAATGCTTGAGTTGTCAAAGCTACTTATATACAATGTGCCATCAGTAGTAAAGGCTAAGCCCTTTGGATATTTAATCGTAGCACCCGATGCAATAACAGTAGAGGTAGGTGTAGCTGTCAGTGTAACTTTTAGAATGACACTACTGTCCACTTCAGAGAGATATAAACAGTTATCCCTAGGATTGTAGATCATTTCTGAAAGATTTGAAAATCGGATTGCGGCGCCTGTCTGTGTTCCTGAGGGGTTCCCAGCTGTTGCAGACCCAGCAAAGAGGGAGATTGTCACATCAGGAAACAGCACAGTAGGGGGATTAGGAATAGGGCTGGGCATCACAGATGGATTACTCGGATCATACAGATACAGCCCGCGCGTGGGTGCTGGCTGGCTAATTCTAAGAATACATGTTCTTGCGCAAATGTACAGATTTCCAGAAAGATCCTGGGCGATTCCTCGCACAGTGTTTAACTGCGTGCCCAGGAGATTCGAGGTAGGCGTTGCCGTCGCATTTGTTGGAAGCTTGAAGCCTCCACCTCTTATACCGGCAACGGTTCGCAAATATAAGGGCACTGCCGCGACTAATGGAGTAACTGTAACCGGCGGAGTTGTAAATGTGCCCCCACCCGCGGGACCAGTATAGGGGGTCACCGTCCCTGTAAGCGTTACCGAGTAGGGGGTACCCCCTGTAAATCCCGAAGTTATCAAAAACGGCGACTTTTGGCCCGCCGGCATAGTGACTGTAACTGGCGCACCGCCCGCAACAGGAGTAAGGGTATAACTCAGCGTTGTTACGCGCGTAAGCCCTGTCCAGGATAGCTGTATGCCTACAAGGTTTGCAGTTGAACTCGATAAACTGAAGCCAGTTGCTTCGGCGGTAAGAGTAGCACTCGTATCGATAGGTGTAAAGAACGCAGATGATACGGGACCAGTAGTTTCTCCAAGCCCGTTTATTGCGACAACAGCGACAGTATAAGATGTACAGTCTAATAGTCCTGTAATCGTTGCGGACTTCGATGTAAATAACCGATTTGGCTGCACAATAGAGGGAGAATCCGGTGTAAATATGAATCTGTTTGCGCCCGCACTATTACCACCGACCCATGTAACTACCACCGAGTTGCTCGTTACAGTCCCAGTGGTCGTGCCTGTTACCGCAGTTGGTACAGTATTATACGGCGCAACAGCCATAATAGCATTCTGTTGAGTTTCAGCATAAAACATCATACCATATTGACCTGTACAGATGGCGCATGGAGCAGCAACCTCTACAGTAGTTGACGCATTATTTATTGTACTTGGATTATTACCAGTTGGTGCAGTAGTCTTTGGCACTATCTCTCCTCCAAATGCATTACTAGTGTACCTACCACTAATAATGTGATCTGTCATAAAGCCTGCTGGAGTTATTTTTCGTATTGTCCACTTTACAGAATCTGTTATATAGACATTTCCATCGCTATCTGTTGTTAACCCTCGCATACCAGCTGAACATAATGACATACTTCCCATTCCATTCGTATAATAGTTATTCGTAGTATCGAAGTTTGTACCTTGAAGACCAACAAGAGTAGATACAGTTGGTGTAGCACCAAGGGTGATTTTTCGAATAAGAAAGTTGTCCTTATCTGAAACATATAAGCAGTTTAATAAGGGATCGTACGTAATACCTTGTAGATTGTTAAATCTCGCAGTCGCGGCAGGGCCATCGGTACTCCCAACAGTACCTGCAGGTGCTCCACCACCCAAAGGAAGAGGAACCGTTGAACCCGCAGTGGAACCGGCAAATATACTTATAACTCCTGCGGAGTTTATTGTATACACGCAGTTTCGCATCGCTGATGTAGCATATACATTATTATTTTTATCTACTGTAATACCTGTGAGCGTATCTACGAGTAGATTAGAAGGTGAACGTGATGTAAATCCTAGTGTAATCACACCTGTGGAACTTATTTTCTTTATTGTTGTTATTATAGCCGTCCCAGAAAAGTTTGAGGAATCAGTCATATTTGATGCAACATACACTGGCCATGTACTATTATAAGAAAATGTTATAGCATATGGCGAAGTCACTATTTGTGTAGTCGCACTTATAATAGACGCAGTTGGGCCACCTGTTACAAAGGTGGAGGATGTGCCATCGACAACTACCTTACGAATCAGATTATTACCATTATCACAGACATACAATATATTATCTTTATCTGCAGCAATGCCATAAATGCCATTAAATCTTGAATTGGTTTTTGGTCCATTTTGATTGCCAGGTTGATTAGGCCAAAGATAACCATCACTCGACCGCTGATATCCACAACGCAACGATACATAGAGCTTATTCGCCGCAGGAGTGGTAACCTCTACTGAATTAGACGGCGCACTAGTGGAACTACTATATGGTGATTTCTCCAAAAATGATACGAGCTGAATGGAGTTATATGAGGTCGCGGGTATAAGAGGAAATGTAATTATATTATTTTGATAAAATCCTCGCAGCGTACCCCCAAATACACCAGGAAGATTGCTAGTAATAAATGCTGATGCGGATCTCACAAACTTATCCCTATTCGTATTAGTAAAGGGTGTTCCATCTACATAATAATCTATCGGGGTCGATGTAGGTGTTTCCTTTACCCTAAAATAAAAGAATGTTGCATTGGCTGTAGACCCAGGATCCCAGGTAAATGTAGCACTCATTGAATCATTCGTTAGTAGCTTCAAGTTTGCTGGTGCCGTCGGCGTATTACCACCACGCTGCGCCGTACGGGCTTTGTGTGATAGCCGTGCGCCCTTCTTTCTTCCACTTCGCGTGTAGCCCATTCTATTTGTATGCCTTGTTTTAATCTGTGGAATATTCCTCAATAGAACAGTGTCGGAAGGATAGAGAGAATTTCAAAGACGCTTATGCGTTGCTTTCCCTTCCAGAGCACTTCTGCGTCGTCCTTCTTAAACGTCGCTATGCGCGTCTCAAGGTCAAGGCTCCTCGCAGCCACAAAACAACCCGTAACAAATTCATCCAGAGTCGGTGTCGCACATATGCCATGCTCAGCGCACCACTTTTCTACAGGCGGCGTTGCCTTCAGTGGCTCATGCATCCAATCCGTCGTCTCCCTCTTTGTCCGTTGAAAGAGGTCTGTAACATGCGTGGTTAGCTCGCTTGAAATGCGGTCAATCGTGCTCATCTGCTGCTTCAGCTCAGAAACGACTGTATCAAGCCCTTCCTGGTCCGAATCGCTTCCCGAATCAGTATCCATCTCTATAGTCTATGGAGCATAGTTCCTCCTCCAATTTTACCTTACCACCTTACGAAAAGGATTTTGCGATTAAGCTCACCGGTTCATGATACTCCACAATAGCCGCCGCAGTAAACGTTTCCTGATTCGGTTTGATGCTCATGATATAGTGCGGGGGAAAACAGATCATCGTCCCTGGCCTCACAATAATATCAATGTATTTGAGTTCCGCAACAAGGGGTGTATCATTTGGCGATAAATCACCGGGATATCTGTAGATCCACTCCTTCGGAAGAAATCTTTCTGATTCCTTGGACAGAATACTTACTGTATAGACACCTTCCGTGGGCATAATACAGGTATACAGCGCAACGGTACGCGTCATGCCGAGGCCTCCGAGAAGCACTTCCGTCTTAACGCAGCCATCCATCCAGCCTAGCCAGGTAGATTGCTTGAATTTCGGAAGCCACAGATGTTCTGCCCAGACTTGTAGGGCAAGTTCACCGGCGAGGGCGCCCCGCCTGTCTTGAGAAAGTACCGGCTGTCCCTTTGCTCCGGAAAGCATTGTAGGATGTTTCAGAATGTCATCAAGTGGCTGCCCACCAACGGAAAACTGGGCGAGGCGCGGAATCTTTTCGAGGCCCTCCTTGGTGAGTCCCTTCGGAGGAGTGATTCCGCGGATAATCAGGGGCTGCTGCTCTTCCAGTAAATCATTCAGTTGCGCCTCGATCTGCGCTTCTTCTGCCTGGAGAATTTCCATGGATGGCCGTCGCTGTTTATAAAAGAGGACCGCGATGCAAAATAGAACAATGATAAATACTAAGATCTCTACCATACTTCCTCCTTAGTAAGACGCAGGATGAGTTTTCCGTGTTTTTACCCGAGGCTCCTGTGCCCTTCGTCCCTTTATAGACAGCGTCCTTCTGCGCGCAAAAGCTCGTGCAACAGGAGGCTCTTTAGATGGGGGCTCGGGAATAGGTGCTTCCATGGGTGGGACGGGGGGAAGAGGAGGTGGCGGCGGATTCTCTTCCGCGCGCTTTGCTGCGGCCAAGACATACCAGAGCAAGGATGTGCGACGGGGTTCGGGCTGGGGCGGAGGCGGAGGCTCGGCCTGAGGTACGGCCTGAGGCTCGGCCTGAGGCTCGGCCTGAGGCTCGGCCTGAGGCGGAGGCTTTACTTCTTCATTCTGCTGTGCGGTAGAACTGTAGGAATACATTAATAAGGCGCTAATCAAGGAGGAAAACTGCGCTTCGGTGAATTGATTATCATCTTCTGGGTCAATCGGAAAGATGAGAAACCGATAATGCTTCGCATCGAGCCACGCAATAATGCTATTTCCTATAGATTCATCTAGAAACTCCGATAAGGCGTCTTGTTTTTTATCATCTTCTTCCTTTATACTAGTATCGAGTTCCTTACAAAAGGCTACAAAAAACTTCATATATGCCTCTAAGGGGCTATGGACTTCTTCAATGTTTTCAGGTGTTAACCAATCTATGCTGACCACTTCGAGGCCCTTTGCGCAATACATGTGTACAAGCTCCAAAACATCGTCACATAGACTGTCTTCTAGACTCCCTTCGGATAGGGTGAGTTTTTCTACACAAAAGCGTCGGAAGCTCCACAGAAGAACTTGGGGAATCAGGGCCGCCCAAGGATGGGTTGGGGTTGGGCCTAACAACTCCTCAAGCTGTTTTTTTGGAGTAAATATGGAATCCATCGCTATTCTATACATACATGCATTGGTACCTGGTACAAACGCATGGATGGTGATAAGCCCTGGCAAACCCTTAAAAGGGCGTGCAGCATACCGCGTCCACCCTTAAAAGGGCGACCACGGTGAGCTTTGCAGCATACCGCGTCCACCCTTAAAAGGGCGACCACGGTGAGCTTTGCAGCATACCGCGTCCACCCTTAAAAGGGCGACCACGGTGAGCTTTGCAGCATACCGCGTCCACCCTTAAAAGGGCGACCACGGTGAGTTCTCCGAAAACGGTGTCGTTAACATCTGCGCCATCGACTGTACAAACGTCATCGGCCGCTTAGAGTTATCCGGTGATACCGCATTTACCTGTAAGTCCGCGCGCTGGTTCGCAGCCGTTCGCTCATAGGATCTCTCAGAGTTTAGAGCAATCGCACTATTGGCTGGGGGCTGCTCAGGATTCCACACAACCCCCGCCGCAGTTGCGCGCATCTTCTCATTCTTTTCCAAGGCAGAAGCAAGGTCGCTCGGGTTATAGTACATGCCTCCCTCGGATCCAGTAATATACACGGGCTTCTGCTGCTGCGCCGCACTTCCAGAAACTACTACAGTATGGCTCGCAATAGGCACCGGTCGCGGGGGACCCGCATTGAGCAGTAGGTCAGGGCGCAGCTTCTCAGGCGCAGCCTTCAGCGCTGCTTCTGCCGGCGCGGGCCGAGTCCCCTTGTTCATCTGCTTGTAGCGATTCTGCTTGGTCGCATTATTGAACATGAAATCCGAGGATGCCTGAACTGCATAAGCATCATTCTGCGCCCTACAGTCATAGGGACCTGACCGGAGAAGCGCCTTCGGATAAGCAAGTTCCTCAATCTTTGTCGGATCGATTGCACCCCTGCGGTCCGGAACAAGCAAACGAGAGTTGAACATGTCCCCGAATTCATTTGGCTGCCACTGATTTCCTTCACACGTTCCCAGGGGCCGGTCTAACCCATAAAGCTTCGACTCATCGTCAATCGCCTCCTTGTACTTTGACGCAGGATAGAACTGCCCACCCATCGGCATCACAATATTGGGATTCACGTCGGGTGCAGTATCCTGTTCTCCAGCCGTGGTATACTCCATACAAATACGTGCCCAGGGGCGAGGGTCCGTCGACTGCGGCACATATCCATCAGGAAGAGTCCGCTTTAAAATCATTGTGGGGTCCCAGTGCGTCTTCAGAGCCACCGCAGGGAAGAAATCAGCCGGACCCTCTTCTGTGAACGGAAGGCTCAATACAGGAGAACCACGCTCAGTAGGATAGGATGTCGCAGGTGTCTCACTGTCACCCTCTGTATTAGAATAGGTCTCAGGAATGGGAACAACCTGCGTCTGGTTGCGCGGGGGCGGAATATTCGGATTCCACGAACTAGGCAGCGGCGAGGCCACAGGCGCCTGAGACATATAGGGTGCGGCTCCACTCATCCTCTTCTACCGTGTTGCGGTTATTTTTTCTTTGTTCTCGCACTAGGGTCAAACAGCGGCGGCTGCGTGATTTCTGCCATATCCTTCTTCTCCACAATCTGTACCACCGCATTCCACTCGCAGTCTGCATTATTAATCGTTGCACCAGTAATATCAACCCAGGTAAAGGTCAGCTTATCCATACGACCCAGTGGCGGATAAAAACTAATCGGATTGCTCACCAGTGTCTGCGCGAAACTCCCAAACGGGGCCAATAGCAGTTTCCCATGAAACGCCTTGGTAAATCCGGTCGGCTCCTTTGTCGCGGACAGATTCTCTTTTGCACCCGTGTCCATCCGGTTCATGTCGAACTCCCGATTCATCTGAAGGTTAATAAAGTCATCCAGAATCTTGAAGAAGGACTGGCCTGTATGAACGGTTTGATAGCCCGTATCCGCTTTTTCAAATCCGAGATTCCAGCCCATTCCCCAGTTTTCCTCCAACTTCGCATACTGCGGCAGAAGGGCCGACTTCCACAAAATGGTATACGTGAGTGGGTCAGTAAATCTCTGCCGATTCAGCGACGACGCCGGTAGAATATACTGGAGGTCCGTTTTAATAAAGTTAATCACATAGTTATTCACGTTGGAGTTAATCTTCTGGACGAGCTGCACCTGAGTATTATACTGGTTATACAAGCTCACAAACCGGCTGTAAAAATCACCGAAGCTCGTTACATTCGCAATATTGGATCCAGGATAACCCTGAATCACATTCGCGCCAAAAATCTTCCCGTTGGACCCAATGACAAACTGCTCATTAAAGTTCGATAGAGAGTTAAAATAATCCGGATTAAATTCATTGGATGAGGTCGCAAGCAAGGGTACTTCGCTACTCAAATCCCCCATAGTAATGTAGCCATAATCATAGCGATTCGTTAGACTTGTTCGTAGGAGCACCTGCGATTTCTCTGTAGGGGAATAGTTGCGCACAGCCAGATAATAATAGGGATTACTCGAGACTGACTTCTGTAAGGGAAAGGTGAAGACAAAGGAGTTGAAGTTCAGACCACGAAAGGCGAAATCGGCCACGGAAAAGTTGCTGGAGGACTCGAGCCCCCAGCGTCCAGAAATATCTGTAGTCATCGTCGAATACGAATCGTAGCCAATAATCGATGTGTGAGGATACTCGGGATATGTGAGCCCCGTATAGTTATTCAAAAAGGTAAAGTTCTTCGCAATCTGCTTGAACACGATACGCTGAAGCGGGTAAAACAGCTGCCACGCCTGATAAATCTTACGGGGACCGTCAATCACGTCATTGCGGTTTCCATAGAGGATGTTCCCCACCAGAGACCACTTTGCGCCATTCGCACCCTGGGTGAAGTTGCTCGTGTTGACAGGGAATTCATACTGCGAGGTAGTGATTCCTGCATTAGACGTAAACATAGGAGTATTAGAGGCCGAAAAGCTCGTGACCTGATAGAAGCGCCTGGGAGCAGAATCGGACAGCATATATATGTAATCCTTGAACGGCTGACGAGAAATAATCGGCTCCTTGAACACCGTGAGATTGCTGGTCGTGCTCATATTCACAATCTGGATTTGCGTAGGATAGTTGGACGACCAGACATCCTGTTCTCCAGAAAACGAGGTATAGGTATAGTTGGGATTTGTCTGAATAAGCACATTCGAGGGCGTCACTAGCGCATAATCGGTGATACCACTATGAATGGCCCCGCCCAGATAATCTCTGTAGGGAAAGATATAGAAGCTACCATACTCTTCTTTCGGCGTCTGGCGCGTTATCAGCCGGTTGAGATTCGAGTTGTAGCTACCGAGGTCGGTCGGCGTTACCACGGTCAGCGTGGAGGTCGTTGCCGCATGCTTACAGATGGCCATAAAGGTAGAGGGTGTCTTCAGCCCCAATGTAAATCCGCCAAAGTTGTTATAGGTAATATTCGTGATTTGTTGCTGCGTGGGGTCAAAGCCTGGGAGGTTTGCGAGCTCATAGGTGGCCCGCACGGATCCATCAAAGGGGTCCATCGTCCGAATAATCAGCATATTTGACAGAGCAACCGATGGCGTGACATTCGAATAGGCAAAGAAGGCATATTCACGCTCATTCGCAGCAACTCCTAGGAAGTTCAGCGCAGTCTCGCTTGGCGCATAAATCTGGTCCAAGGTGAATTGATATTTCTCGGTAAGCGACTGATTCGTGGTATCCGACGAATACTCAAAGACGCGATAAAAGGAATCCTGCGTAAGCATATAGCCAGACACGTCTGCAACAACGAGCGAGGGCGCATAAGGAAGCGGGTCCCACGGCTTCATCGTATTTGACAGAAGCGCAAAAGGGTAGGGGACAATGTATTGGAGAAGATTCGTCCCCATGGGTGGAGATTGCTCATATTTCGTCTGTGTCTGGTCATATCCAGCAGGCGGTCCTCGGCTCGCATCGGGGCTCGCCTTGATTCTTGGAACGACAATGCCCGTGTTTGTCGGTGGCGAGGACCCATCAACATATGCGGTGCCGCCGGAAGCGTCCGAGTAGTAGGGATAGGGCACGGGGGTCCCGACAATGCCATCAAAGGTTGTGAACTGGCGATTCGATTTGAAGGGGAAGAAGGAATACATAGAGTTTACATCAAAGTTGGCCTGCGCACGAATCTGCGAATACCCGTACAAGTAGGAGTTGGATCCCGTTCGAAAGGTAGGGTCTCGCACAAATTCATAATAGGTACCGCCTGCAGGATCGAATCCAAGATTCTGCGCATTCGATGTATAGGTTACAGACTTGGAGAACTTCAGTACAGCCAGTGCATCAGTCAGGGGGATTTCATGTACAAATCGGTTCGTTGTGATTGCGGAGTAGTAGACGCCGACGTATTCAATATCGAGGTTCCCGTCCGTCGCGGCATCGCCTGTGATGTATACACTCTTAAACATCATCCGCTGAATATCCCAGACACCCTGAGCAGGAACAAAGGACATGCCAAATACGCCGTCGCCGAATTGAATGGCGGTGTTTGACCCCGCGTAGGTGTATCCTTGAAGGGGCGCATTGGTGGTCGTGTTGACAAAGGGTGCAATATAGTTGGAGCTTGTAATCAGGTTCGAGGTCATGGCCGCCTGATTCTCCGAGTTTGCCAAATAGGTTGTGCCATACCATTGGACCTGCGCAGTCTCTCGTCCTGAAACAGTGGTCGGCGTATAGAGGCCCCCGCCCTGCGGCTGGAGCAGACTGTTGCCGCTCGCTGTGGTCAGATATTTCTGCTCTGTCGTATCATATCCGGAACCCACTTGGAAGAAATAGCCTGAGATAGGATCAACCCGCAGCGTCGCCGTTGGCACCCCATTGCTCAGAGGTTGCGCATCCACGAATCCGCAATAGTCTGTAAGGTCTGTGCTCACCCCATTTGCATCGTAGCCCATCGCCGCCGTAGAAAAGGTGAGGTTCGAGAAGAGGGCGTCTTGAATACTCAGAGTCTGAATCGCGGGCTGTATGGGTAGACGAATGTACGCAGGGTCCGCATTCACCGCATAGTTCGTGTTTGATAGGGCCTGTGGAGTCGCGGGATTCGCCAGCGGATCAAAGTTTGTCAGGGTACTCGTAAGCGTCGTATAGTTGGATCCGTTCGGAAACCAGGGAACGACATAAAAGGGCTGTGTAGCAATCGCCGTGTCAATCGACCGCGCCAAGACATAGTATCTCTGATTTGCATAGACGGAAAAGCTGAGTGTTGCTGTCGACTGCTGCGTCGTAGTACTGAGCGAGGTCAAATAGTTGAGCGCCTTTTCATTACGATTATCGGAGATATCCGCCATAAATGCGCCGCGGTCATGATACAGATACATGTTCATCGGTGTTACGAAGTGCGACGTAGATGCGGCCAGTGTAAAGGACATGGGGTAGCGATAGGCCGGCGCGGCGATGGAACTATAGCCAGGAGGAAAGGGCGCCGTCAGTTCATAAAAGCGCCGTGTATCACCAACCTGAATGTTCTGGACATTGGACCCCCACTGCGCCAAAGAAGTGCTGTAGGAGTTCCCAAACGACCCGTGCTGTGTTGTAGAAAATCCCGGAACGACCACCAGAGTGTTAGTTCCAAAGGTTGCAGTAATATCCATCTTCGTATTTTGCACATTCTCCACAAAAGAATAGCTATTGTCAAAGATACGCTGCGCACTCAGGTCATAGGCGATTGCGTTGTACGCAGGATACCGGTATTCCGTTGGACGCGGTAATGTCTCCACCTGTAGGGTCTGACGCACAGGACTCTTAAAGCGCAAGACAGTATACTTGGCCGCGTCAATCGGCACCACCAGATCCGCATACCGCGTCATCTGATTCGCATACAAATGGCCACTCACATCGACAAAGTTGTGGAACTCATCCTGTTGGCCAAGAAGAACACTGTAGGGGTAGTTGGACGTCGTTGCGGGATTGCCAGACTCCAGATTATACGGATACGGAATCGTGGGCTCAGGCAGATTCGACATCCGGTTCCAGTATTGGGGAGCAGACTGCTGTAACGGTGCCAAGAGATTCGTGTTCCTTACCGGGAGATTACGATAAATGACATTGGAATCGAAGTTCGAGCTGATTCCTACTGCCTGGTATCCATCGCGGAGTGGGAGAGGGTACGTCGGGGTGGCCACATAGTCGAGACTGTACGTATTGAAGTTGATGCCGAAATAGACCGCCAGCCATCGCTGAATGGTATAAAACATATCATTCAGTACGGCGAGCAGAATCTTATTGTTCGCATTATACGTGTTGAACGTGGCCTGGTCAATCTCATTCAGATTCAGCTGCTCGGCGAAACTCTGTGTCTGCTTATAGGTGATGAGGTTCACAAGGCTCGTGTTCAGCGTTGGACTCGCAAAGGTCACACGATTCGACTGAGTCTCATACGTCACATTGTATTTATTAATCAGTGCGTAGCGAAAGGTGTGCCTCATGCGATAGGCGTCGAGGGTCACAGAGTTGTTTGAGATCACCTCTAGAATGACTGGATCATTGATTCCCTGAAAGGTGTACACACATCGACTTTGCACTGTTTCTCCAGGCAAGAGATACTGTCCAGATGTGGTAAGGGTAAGATCCAGCGGCGTAGGATACGTCGGATCAAGCAAAATCTCTTTTACCGCCGGATAGTAATACGCAATCTTAATCTGGTCAGTGCTATAGGTCGAGAGGCCTGCGTACTGTCCCTGAAAATATTTTGACAGAATCAAGGCCATGCTAGGATTCGGAATGTACTGGTCAAGCAGCGAATCATAGTAGCTATCGCCCGGATAGTTGAATCCAATACTGTAATCTCCCGTGGCCGCAAAGCGGGGGGCAAAATCCTGGAAGCCATTCGGGAAATCATAGAAGATTGGAGTCACATTCAGGCGCGTATTCAGCTCCGACAATAGGGAGTTGATGTCATAGGTGCCCTGACGGATAAGAGTTTTTACAATATTTGGTAGGATATTTCCCACAGTGTCAAGTACAGTCCGATTCAGTTCTTGA
>Ga0214921_10001738_pt1 | contig 36614 bp, 34 predicted proteins | sample LL1505_MetaG_FD_177992 | JGI IMG/M metagenome (GOLD analysis project Ga0214921, IMG submission 177992) | Freshwater microbial communities from Lake Lanier, Atlanta, Georgia, United States - LL-1505 | ecosystem: Environmental > Aquatic > Freshwater > Lake | place: USA: Georgia | collected... | reverse complement strand
CCCTTTCATAGGGCAAGATTTCCCCATGCGCTTAGACCATGTCTCATATGTAACTTCCCATGATCAACTAGCCGACACAGTTCAACGCCTTGGCTCACGCCTTGGCAGCACCTTCGTAGATGGTGGCGTCCACCCACGCTTTGGCACACGCAACTTCACACTGCCTCTTCAAAACGGTCAATACATCGAAGTTGTCTGTCCACTTGATCACCCAGCAACAGAGCAAACACCTTGGGGTAAAGCTGTTAGCAAGAAAGCACAAGAAGGTGGTGGCTGGCTTACCTGGGTTTTTGCAACTGACAATATTTCAATAGTTGAAGAGAAGTTTGGACGCACCGCAACGGAAGGTCACCGCACACGCCCAGATGGAACAGATCTTAAATGGAAGCAAATTGGAGTTAATGAAATTACCGACTCTCGCGAACTTCCATTCTTTATCCAATGGTTAACCGCTGATCATCCATCACAAGATGGAAAGGCTGTAGCCGCAATTGAGAAGATTACGATTGCTGACACTGAGCAGCTATCAGACTCATGGTTTAAGACAGAGATCCTTGATGGTTTAGATGGCACAGATATTGAGTTTATTGACCCGTCAACGAATGAGGGTGAGTCGGGGATTGTTGCAGTGCACTTGAAGACCCCTACAGGATCTGTAGTTCTGGATTAACTACAATTTTCTAACTGAAAAAGTCCAAAATGGTTCGGTGTCAGAATATTTCAGGGTAGAAATATCAAAATCAGCAGCACGCAACATCTCTGTAATTTCAGTTTTACTGAAACGTTGTTCAAGCGTTGTACCGAAACGATCAAGCGCATCATTTGCAAGCATCACAAAGGGCATGTCCGCGTAGTGATGTAGTGGGATATTTGAAGTGTTTATCCCAAACTTGTTTAGTACATTGGAAAACCTTGCCAATGGCCAGTAAATAATTCCAGCAATGGCTGAACTAAGAATTTGCTTAACTCTTTGGGGGAGCCCAGAAATAACTTTGCGCACAACATTCACGGCTTTGAAGATTAACTTGTAGAAAGTTGGTTTGTTCTCAAGGTTGTAATACAAGTAGCAAAGAAAAGCTCCCCCTGGCTTAATTCTTCGTGCAACCTCTTTAATCGCCAGACCGGTGTCAGGAATATGATGCAAAACTCCAAGGGACATTGCCAGATCTAATGACTCCAAGGGAATTGAGTTGGCGCCCACCGTTTCTTGCAGTACTGCAATCTTTGCTTCATGCGAAAATTTGTTTTTCAAGACTCTGCTTGCACCATCACTTGGCTCTAGCGCATAGATCAGAGAAAAATATGGGATTAACCTCGCTGCCCATCGACCGCTGCCTGCGCCAAAATCGCCGGCAATAGATTTTTTTGGATCGAATTGCTTTAAATCAAGTGGAGTGCAGTAGGCACGGAATTGGGCATCTAATGCCTCAGATGTATCTGTTTCACCATAATCAAACGCCGCCCACTCATGACCAAAGGAATCTATGACTCCTTGGTCTAAGTTTTCATCCTTTTCGTGCGGGCTCACCGTTACCCCTTTGGTTTTGAATGCTTATCAATCAAACCAATGATAGAGGCATGTGTAAACAGATTTGATGAAACTGATGCCATCTGCCATAGAATTACCGACATGGCAAAGGTCGGAGTCACTGGTGGGGCTGGATTTATTGGCTCGAATTTAACTAAGCGCCTAATTTCCAAGGGGCATGAGGTTGTTGTTTTTGATGACCTGTCCACAGGGCTTATCTCAAACGTTGATCAATACAAGTGCACTTTTCACAATGCAACGATCACTGACCCCTTGTCCCTTCACGCCGCACTTAAGGATTGCGAAACAATCTTCCATTTAGCAGCTAGAGGCTCAGTTCCTCGTTCAATCAAAAATCCGGTAGCAACCCATGCTGTAAATGCGACAGGCACGTTGAATGTTTTAGAAGTGGCTCGATCAAGTGGTGCGCACGTAATCTTTTCATCTTCTTCTTCTGTTTATGGCCGTAATATGCAACTCCCTAAAGATGAGTCAATGTGGCTCGGCCCTATGACTCCTTATGCTGCAAGCAAGCTTGCTGCGGAAGGATACATCCAGGCATATGCCTCGGCATATAAAGTGCCAATTACGTTATTGCGATTCTTTAATGTCTTTGGCCCCAGCCAACGTCCCGATCATGAATATGCCGCAGTTCTACCTAAATGGATTTGGCTTGCCATGCAGGGTAAACCAATTGATGTTTATGGTGATGGAACTGCTTCTCGTGATTTTACATTTGTTGATACTGTTTTAGATATTGCCATAACGGCTATGAACGAGAAAGTGTTAACAGAAGGAGCCATGAACTTGGCCTACGGAAATAGAATTTTTCTTAGCGACACAATTGAATTGTTGAGAAAACATTTTCCAGATTTGAAGGTTAACTACGTGGCCGAGCGCTTGGGCGATGTTAAGGAATCACAAAATGCACCTAATCTACTCAAAGAACTCTTCCCTAACGTTCAACCTAAGGATTTTGAAACTGCGCTGGCCGAGACCGTTGATTGGCTCAAAGAGTTTGGTCAAAGTGTTGCTAATGGTCCTGCGACTTCGGACTAGCAACCTCTGTTATGTGTGGAATAACCGGCGGAGTCGGAGTTAGCGCGCCTAGCAAAGGACTCCTAGATGCTCAACTCAAATCAATCGAACACCGCGGCCCAGATGACACAGGGACCTATTTAAATCAAGAAATTAGTCTAGGAATGTGCCGATTGGCCATTGTCGAAGTTGCTGCCGGTAAACAGCCCGCCTCTGATGCTTCTAAAAAGATTCATATTGTTTGGAACGGCGAAATCTATAATTATCGAGAGCTGCGCTCCGAATTAGAACAACGAGGGGTGCAGTGCCGTGATTCCAGCGAATCTGAAGTGGTGATTAATCTTTACCTAGAATTTGGTTTAGATTTCATCAACAAACTTAATGGAATGTTTGCAATTGCGATACATGACTCACGCGATAAATCTCTTCACTTGATCCGTGATCGGATGGGCAAAAAGCCATTGTGGATCTCGCAACTAAATGATGGAACTTTGTTCTTTGCCTCCGAAGTCCGCGCCTTAATACTGGCACGTCCAGATCGCACGCTGCGAACAGATATGGTCGCAGAGGTTATGCAATATGGCTACATCAATGCACCACACTCAGCGTTTAATGAGATTACACAAGTGCCACCTGCCTCAGTTCTGACCTGGAATGAAGGCAAGACAATTACCAAAAAATACTGGGAGCCAGATTTTGATACTAAAGTCCAAATCTCTTATGAAGAAGCTCTGGAAGTAACAAAAAAACTAATTGAAGAATCAGTCTCACGACGATTGATTTCTGAGCGCCCACTTGGATCATTTTTAAGTGGTGGGTATGACTCAACAATAGTGACCGCCTATATGGCAAAGTTAATGAGCGAAAAGGTTCAAACCTACTCAATTGGTTTCCATAGCGCCCAATTCAATGAGGCCCACCACGCAAAGCAGGTTGCTAATTACCTCGGCACTAACCACCATGAAGAAATTCTTAGCCCAGATCCTGCCTTAGTTGTTGAAAAAATCTCGCAGGTACTTGACCAACCCTTTGCAGATTCTTCAATTGTGCCTACCTACCTACTAGCTAAATTCGCCCGCGAAAATCTCATTGTTGCTCTAGGTGGAGATGGTGGAGATGAAGTATTTGGTGGATACGACCGCTATTTAGCAACACCTGTCATGCAAAAACTCAATCTATTTCTGGGACTTGCACGCTCCAGCTTAAATGTCGCGGGTAAACAGTCTTTTGGAAACGCTCGAAAGATAAATCGAATTGGTTCACAACTTTCTTCAAAGGCCTCGCTTGCTGATAGGTACAGTTCGATTTTATCTTTAGCTCAGCCTGATGATTTAGCGACTCTGCTTAATCCGAATTTCCAAACCAAAGTTCCAGAAATTGCAAACCTAAGCCAATTCGCTAAAGGGAATCTTTCATCCTTTGATCGCATGGTTCGGTCTGACTTGGGTGCGTATCTGCCCGGGGATTTACTTGTAAAAGTTGACATAGCAACTATGGCAAATAGTCTAGAACTTAGGTCTCCGATGTTAGATGTCAATGTGGTTGAATGGGGCTTATCACTGCCACGCAAGTACAAGATAAAGGGTTTTGAAACAAAACACATTCTCAAGGATGTTGCACGTTCATTAGTGCCAGCAAACTTGATTGATCGCCCAAAGATGGGTTTTGGAATTCCTAGAGCCGAGTGGCTGCGTACCGGAATGAAAGAGTTAGTAATTGACACTCTTACGGATACAACGTCTACACAACGCGGTTGGCTAAATCCTGCGGGAGTTAAAAAAGTATTAGATCTTCACATGTCGGGCCAAGACAAAGACAGCATCATTTGGCCGATGTTGATGATAGAACTTTGGGCTAGGACCTGGCTCGATTAGCCACTAGCTTTTCGTAAAGCTTCTCATGGTCATTTACTAGTCGCTCAACTCCAAAGTTTGCCAGAGTGAATTTTTGTGCTGCGGCTCCCATCTGAGCCCGTAATTCTGGACTATTTGCTAGTTTCTCGAGAGCATCGGCTAATTCTTGCACATCCACATTAGTGATGATTCCAGTAACTCCATCTAAGACTACCTCGGGTACTGATCCAACTCGCGTGGTTACAACAGGCAACCTTGCCATTCCCGCTTGAATCAAACATATGGGAGTTCCCTCATTATCACTTGTAAGGACAACGACATCAGCCGCCGACAAAACTTGTTCAATGTTGCTCTGCCAGCCCAGAATCTTTACCGGCAAATCTTCGCGCACGATTCTTTCTCGACAATTTTGTAACAATTCACCATCTCCGGCCATGAAGAATTCGATACCAGCGCCACGTTTTTTTATCTCGCTCACCATATCCAAGAATCTGTCGGGGCGCTTAATTTGTGTCACCCGCCCAATAAAGGCACACTGCAATTTTTCTACCGATAAACCTAGTAAATCACAGGTCATATTTCTATCAGGTAAAGAGCCAATAGCTAATCCTGGTGGCATTAGGCTAAACTTTGTGGCATTGCCGATACTGGCATGCAACAAATCCTGTTTAACTTTGTCACCAACGGCTAACAACTGATCTGTAAACATTGCTAGCGTTTTCTCTACTAAAATAATCAAAGCTCGCTTAAATGGCCCAAAGTAACCGTTCAGTAAGTGCCCGTGAAATGTGTGTACACGAATCGATTGCTGTAAAGAAACTACAGATGCAATACGACCCAAGAAGCCAGCTTTAGTTGTATGGGTGTGAATGACCTCCGGTTTGAATGTGCGAATTTCTCTCACTAGAAACAAAAATGCCCGAATATCAGCGCCCAAACTAACTCGCCGTCCAAAACCTTCAATACGTATAGCCGTCACATCTGTTGCAACCGTATCTAAATAGTCTGATTCGTTGGAGGCGCAAAAACCGGTATACAAACGATGATCAAAATCAACTGAGTTAAAGCCCCGCATCAAGCCTGTCACCTGAACCGCAGGGCCACCTACATTCATGCGGGCAATGATGCGCATTACCCGAATCGGATCATTGGTAGATGGCTTCACAGTCCAATCATCCCTTAAAAACCCTCTTAGAGACTCAAATGTTGATTGTTCAGGAGTACATGAAAAATGCAGATTAATGACTAGGATTTCAGCCGTGAGCACGCAAAAGCCCCAGATTCTGGCCATTATCGGCCAAGGCTACGTCGGCCTTCCGCTAGCTATGGCAGCCGTTGACGCGGGTTGGACTGTCGTAGGTGTCGATAACTTTGCCTCCAAGGTAGCCCAGATTAGTGGGGGCGTGAGTCCTGTAGAGGATGTATCTGATGCTCAACTCAAGGCCGCCTTATCAAGTGGCTCTTATAAAGCCACAACCGAAATCTCTGACATTGCGAATGCATCTGTAATAGCGATCTGCGTACCAACACCAGTCGATGATAAGCGAGAGCCAGATTTGGGTCTCTTACGTAGCGCAGCATTTGGGATTGCACCATTTATTGCAAATGAGACCTTGGTTATAAGTGAGTCAACTTCATACCCAGGCACACTTCGTAATGTCATCGTTCCGACTATAAACTCAGCAAAACCTACAACTTCACCGAAAATTTATTTTGCAAGTGCGCCAGAGCGCGTTAACCCGGGAGACCCTGTATGGAATCAAAGGAATACGCCACGCTTAGTCGGTGCAATCGATTCTGAATCTCAGTCTCGAGCAATCGCTTTTTATGAGTCTATCTGTGACGCCGTAGTTTCAGTATCAACGCCAGAAGTTGCCGAAGCCGCAAAACTTTTGGAAAATACTTTTCGCTTAATTAATATCGCACTTGTCCTTGAATTTAATCAAATCTGTTCAACCGCTGGTATTGATGTCCATGAGGTTATCGATGCAGCTTCTACCAAACCTTACGGATACATGCCATTTAGACCAGGTGTTGGTGTGGGTGGACATTGTATTCCAGTCGATCCTTTGTATTTAACATGGTGGGCGCGCCAGCATGGCGGTAGGGCAGAGCTTGTTGAATCAGCCGATTCAGTTAGTCACAAAATGCCTAGATATGTTGCACAGCGCGCAATTGACTTAGTTCCTTCAAGTAGCGTAAATCCAAAAGTTCTCATCCTTGGGGTTGCATATAAACCCGGGGTCAGTGACGTTCGTGAGAGCCCAGTCTCAGAACTTCGAGATCATCTGCTTTCTTTAGGTGCCAACGTTGCCTGGCATGATCCGTTAGTCCAAACCTGGGAAGATTCTAAATCTGTTGATTTAGATTGGCAGTGTGATGTTGCAGTGCTGGCTGTAAAGCAGCCAGGTATGAATTTTCAGCAATTAACAGCAAGGGGCGTTGAGATTCTCGACTGTACTAACACGATGAAAGGTTGTGCCGGAGTCACCCCCCTTTAAATGGTCTTTCGCATCTCAGTAGAGATGTCGGCGATGATTGTTGAAAGATCTCGATTTGGAACCCAGCCAACTAGTTTCTTAATCAAATCAATATTTGGTACACGCCTCTCCATGTCTTCAAAGCCTTCACCATAAGCTTCTTGGTAAGGTACATAAACAATCTTACTCTTTGATCCTGTCTCCTCAATAATCTTTTGAGCCAGACCATTGATAGAAACCTCCACATTGTTACCAATATTTATAACTTTGCCAATAGTGTTATCCGCAAACGCAACTGCAATCACTGCATCAATGACATCGTATACGTGTGCAAAACAGCGTGTTTGCCTTCCATCACCGTAAATTGTGATTGGCTCATTAGCCAAAGCTGCCTGTACAAAACGTGGAACCACCATTCCGTAGGCCCCCAATTGACGGGGCCCCACCGTGTTGAAGAATCTAACGATTCGGGTCTCCAACTGTCTCTCAATGTGATACGCGTAGGCAAGAGATTCATCAATTGCCTTGGCTTCACTATATGACCAACGCAATGTAACTGGACTTCCCAGAATTCTGTCGTCACTCTCCTTAAGCGAATCTGAAACATTCTTTCCATAAACCTCACTACTGCTGGTCAAGAAGACAGGTTTTCTTGAAGCATGAGCCGCTTCAAGAACATTCTCTGTTCCTCGTATGTTTGTCAGCAAACTTGCGAGTGGATTTTTAACAATATTTAATACCCCGACTGCCGCCGCAAGATGGAATACGTAGTCGGCATCCTGTACTAGTGGGTTTAAAACATCTGTATCAAGAATCGACCCCGGAATAAGCTTAAAATGGGTTGAATCGATCACTCTACTTAAGTTAGACAATCGACCCGTTGTGGTTGAATCTAGGGTGGTGACAGTATGGCCATCAGATAAAAGCCGCTCACATAAATGTGATCCAATAAACCCAGCGCCCCCGGTGACTAAAATTCGCATACCCTAACCTTACTTCAAAAACATTGAATGTTTTTCAGACCTGGCGTTTCGGAATCTTACCTTGGTATGAATTTAGCCTCTTAATGTCCTGAAGAATGGTTAGGTTTGACTGCTTGAAAGTTTCGACCCACCAAAATTTTTCCAAGCCAATAAATACTCTTCCCAGATATCCTCTCCCGAAACAACCTCAAAATGCCACCTAAGGAAAAGCTCAAGATCTGTAAACCAACGAGTCTAAAATTCTGCTTCCATGTATGCCTGTAGAATCGGCGTGAGTAGGAAAATTTTCATACCAGATTGTTTGCCATAAATTTTGGCTTTGAATCTTATTGCCAAAACGGTCATTCGGACTCTCATAAAACAATGCCGGATCTAGCCACTTTGTTAACATGCCGGCCAATTGGACTCTTGAACTTCAAACCACTATCGGAGACCCACCAAGGTGGTGAAGGTTTCTAAATCACCAATTTGAGTTTGAACATCAGCAAACGGGAGTGCTCCATCTGCGACCAAAAAACTAATTCCTAGGGGCGTTCGGCAAATGCGCGGCTATAGCCGAACCTAAAGCCTTCCACCCTTCCGACATTTTGAGCTGACACAAGTGAAATGTAGGGCAAAATTCCTAAGTGAGAATACATTTTTGAAAAAGTATCTTGACTTGATCCATGATTAACAGGCGAGAGGCTTAGATTCTGGGCTTTGTTAATGCTCTCCTAACACTGGGACCCACAGCGATTCCCTCTTTACAGCATGGCACAACCAAAATCACTGATTTTCCTCATATGCCAAAGTCGTGATTTCGAGCCCCTCTTTCCACTGGTAGAAATTACTTGTTACACTTAAAAGTTTCCACTTTTTTCTACTTTTAAATATGAGCGATTGTCTGTACGATGTCCCAACCATTTAAGTTTAACTCTACCAAGGGAGTGTAGTGTGCCTTCCAGTGGAAAAAGAAAATTGTTCTACAAAAGTGATTATGTGTCGAAATTACTAATTAGATACAGCACTACTGCAGTCATGATTTTTAGTGTTCTTGTTCAATTGGTTTTAATTGGTAACTTTCTCGATAATTCCGTAGTCAGTGCGTACGCACCAACTGCCATGGATGCCTCGGACTACACCAATAGAGCCCTACTTTGGCAATCAGAGGGATTTTACGCAGCATTTAGAGATGCATCGCGAATGCCGGGATATCCTTTCGTACTTCTTACTTTCCAGACTATTTTTTCAAGCTATTCAAATGTGGCTATTCGTATTCTGCAACTACTACTTCTTGCTGTTTCTGCTGGTCTAATTAAAGTGGTCTTGCAACGGTATGTGCCTCTAGCATTTGCTGTCACAACTGGCGCTCTGTTTGCGCTCTTGCCAATTTGGCATTTTGTTCCAATTCTAATTGGAGAGGCCTTAACGGCAGTAATTACAACTTTTGTAATCTATTTTCTTGCAAAGATACACGATAGAGAATTTTCGCGAAGCACTGTTTTGTTTTTATCGCTATGCGTCGCTATAGCGACTTACATAAAACCTAATAATTTGCTCGTCATCGTCCCGATTTTGGGATTCTTGATTTTTAGCAAGAATAGTAATCCGTTCAAGTCAATACCAAAGATTGTTGCCATCGTTTTTGTATTGCTCCTACCATGGCTGGTTTTTACCAGCAAAGTACAACCAGGGTTTCTGGGATTGACAACAGGTTCTGGAGTTAATTCTTACATTGGCACGGGTATGATTCTTGACTACGATCAAGGTTTTCTCTCCCGATCTGCAATAAAATGGAAAGTAGATCCAAAAAGCAACCCCTTAGATTCCTTCGAGAGCGCAATTAATGCAACTCCAGAAGAAATGAATTCTTTATATTTGCAAAAATCAATAGAGATTTGGAAAAAAAGATTTTGGAGAGAGTTAGGATTTGGTCTAGACAAAGTAAAGTTTGCTTTCAGTCTAGGCACGAACTCTAATTTTGACATATTAATTGGAGTATTTAATCTTTTAGGTTTCGTCGCTGGGTTAGTTTTACTAAAGTTTCGCGATTTAAGGCCTTGGGGTATTGCTCTATTACTCGCAGTTGCCACACTGGCATTGCAGGCAATAGTTTTTCAAGCTGACCGAAGATTTGTGGTCCCAGTTTTGTTTCCTTTTGCAACAGTCTGCCTTGGGCTTGCCTTCAGGAAAGTTACAAGGGAACTCACCCTTGGACCCCGAACTCGAAATGGTGAGATTCGCTGCTAGGTTATTCTCATGAGCATATCAACTGACAATTTTGACTATGGAGATTCTGAAGTTTTACCGTGAGTTTTATGGAAAAATCATTTGTGGTAATGCTAGTTGGGGAGGGTTAGGAAAAAAAGCAATTATCAGTACCCATCGCTACATACAACGAAGGTTTATCACAACCCACTTCTCAAAGTTTTAGAACTGGGTGGTGGAAATGGCGAGCATTTGAGCTACGTCAGTCACGGATTCGATTCGTACGCACAGTTAGATTTGAGGGAAGCAGTCCTCGAGGATCGACACCAAAAAGACCCGCGCATCAATTCAGTTATTGCCGATGCAGAGCACCATCCAATTGATGACCTTTAAATTGATCGCGTAATAGTCACATACCTAGGCCACCATGTCGATCATCCTGAACTAGTCTTACAAGAAATTGATAGGTTACTAAAAAATGATGGTACTGCAACAATATTCCTTACCTGTGACCCAGGGATTGTTGTTCGTTTTTTGAGAAAACTTACAACCGAGCGAACAGCAAAAAATTGGGATTCAGAGGTTGTACTTAATGAATGCACGTGACCATCGAAATCATGTGGGTTCTTTGCTACTTCTTGTAAACTACGTATTTCGCCACAAAAAAGTCCAAGAAAATTGGATACCTTTCCGTCTGCCCTCATGGAATTCAAATGCCATTTGGTGTTGACTGAAACAAAAGGGAAGAACCCTCTGAGTTGGTGAATTTACGAAAAGACTCAACAGTAATTGCAGGTCCTCCCTTTATTTACTGAGTATTATAGGATCCATGTCTAAGGTGCTGGCAGGAGCTGTAGAGATTTCAATAGTGGTCCCAATTTGGAATGATACGGAATCCATTCAACCGTTTCTTCAAGAATTAGAGGATTCAATTTCAAAAGAAACAAAGCGATATGAAGTGATTTTTTGCGTGGATCCATCAACTGACGGCACTGAACAACAAATAAAGAAGTTGGCAATGGAAAACAAAAAAATTCGGGCTTTATTTTTTGCCTCGAGAGCCGGACAATCGGCGTCAACAATGGCTGGTTTAGCTCATGCATCTGGAGAGGCTGTCATTGTCATCGATGTAGACCTCCAAGATCCAGTCGAATTGATTCCCCTCATGATTCAACATTGGCGCAAAGGAGAGACGCTTGTTCTCCCTCGTCGAATTTCAAGGTCAGGTGAGCCATTGACGAAGCGATTAACTGCAGCTTTGGGATATTCATTCTTGAATAGATTTGGGCATATCCCGATTCCAAAAAATACTGGAGATTTTCGATTAATGGACCGCACTTTAGTAAGGAGAGTTTTGGCACTGCGTGAATCACACATATTCTTGCGTGGATTAGTTGCAGTCGCTGACCAGAATCCGGTGCTGATAGATTTCGACCGACCATCGCGTCCCAAGGGTAGGACAAAATACAACAAGTGGTTTGGAGGAATTCGCTCAGGCATGAATGGGATTGTCAGTTTTTCTAGCGCCCTATTGGATGGAATCGTGATTTTAGGTTTACTCCTTGCTTTGATTTCGTTCTTTCTTGGAGCTAGGTTGGCGCTTTATAAAATAACTGGAAACTATGTTCCTCCAGGAAATGCTTCGCTCTTTGTGGTAGTGACTTTTGTAGGGGGAATGCAATTAGTTGGGATAGGAGTTATCGGGCTCTACATTGGTCGTATTTTCGAAGAGGTAAAGAATCGCCCCCGTTGGTACATTCGTGAGAGCATTGGACTTTATTCGACTGATGACTTAGATGTCGCGAGAAGTCACCTACAAAGCAAAAGCCGCTTACCCCTGTGAACACTACAAAGAAACCTATAATGAATTAGTTTTTTTGGGGGGAAGGGGTGACAGTTTTATGTTTTGATTAACTGCCCCACACTCTGCTTGCGTGAGGACAATTTTTGTTTTCCATGAATTAACCCAGTTGCTGAAATTTGAATTGGCTATGCTTAGCTAGTTGGGTAGCTGGCTTAACGGTTTGAGTCACGAGCGATATCACCTGACCCTAAAGTCAAGAGAGGGCTTCCTTCGGTATTGTGCCCAGCCCTAACCTGCCGCCAAGGGAGAGTTAAACCAAGATCCATAATCAGCCTCACTGGCATTTCTCAAACGGTTAAATTCCGCTGTAGTTCGGAGGAATTCGCTAAGGTGGTGCCATGAACGACCAGTCCCTCCCATATACAAAGTCAGACTTAGTTGCTACTTTTTTTGCCGAACGTGATGTACCCGCCGTTTTTGAATTGTCTGGAGGCATGATTGCTTTTCTTACTGACGCAATCGCTCGGTTTGGAAAGACGCCGATCATTAGCACTAGACATGAACAGGCGGCCGGTTTTGCTGCAGAAGGAGCCACGCGAATTACTGGTCGGTCAGCAGTTGCAATGGCAACAAGTGGTCCAGGTGCCACAAATCTTCTAACCCCGATTGCCTCATCATATTTTGATTCAGTGCCCACTGTGTTTATTACAGGGCAGGTGAACCAAAGTGAATTAAAAAAGACAATTTTTCAAAGACAAAACGGTTTTCAGGAATTAGATATTGTTCAAGCTGTTCGAGGAATTTCCAAATATGCAGTCGGAGTTAAATCGGATACTGACTTGTCATATGAACTGGAAAAAGCCTGGACGATCGCTCATGAAGGTCGTCCTGGGCCAGTTTTGTTAGATATCCCAATCGATGTCCAGCAAGAATTGATTTCCGTAAGGACTTGGGAAAACACCTTAGATAGAGAGTTCTTAAGCGGTGGGTCCAAGAATTTTAGGATTGATGAGTTAATTAAACTCATACAAACTAGTCAGAGGCCCATTTTTTTGCTTGGTGGCGGTATTCGCTCTTCGCAGGTAACTGAGCTTCTCCGAGAGATAGTAGTTAAGTGGAAAATCCCCTCAGTTCACTCACTTATGGGAATTGATGTTTTGGATTCATCTTCTCCCTATCGGATAGGAATGATCGGAAGTTATGGAAATCGATGGGCTAATCGAGCCATAGCCAAAGCAGATTTGATTATTGCTTTAGGAACAAGATTAGATGTTCGCCAAACTGGTTCTGATCCAACAGAGTTTATTCGTGGTAAAAAAATCTTTAGGGTTGATGTGGATGAATTTGAACTAAATGGTCGTGTTATTGCAGATATTTCTGTGGAAGCTGATTTACAGAGTTTCATTACAGCTCTATCCAAAATTGATTTGGAGGTAGATAGATTAGATTGGCTTGCATCAATTCACGAGGAAGAAGTAACATTCCCTCAGCGTGCCGAACAGTCAAGTGAAGTTGATTTTAATCCAGATGACATAATGAAATGGTTGAGTGGGTTACCTTCAAAGGTGAGTGGTTTTATTGTGGATGTCGGTCAACACCAGATGTGGGCTGCCCAGTCATTGCAATTACATGGCGACCAGCGATTCATTACTTCAGGAGGACTGGGCTCCATGGGTTTTGCTTTGCCGGCTGCAATTGGAGCAGCCGTATCAGCACCAGGTCGATGGATTGCAATTGCAGGCGATGGATGTACTCAGTTGAGTATCGCTGAACTTCAGACCATTCACCAACTCAATCTACCCATAACTCTTTGCATAATTAACAATAACCAACATGGCATGGTTGCCCAATTTCAAGAAACAAATATGGATGGACGATTTACGGCAACGCGTGATGGATACAGCGCGCCAAACTTTTGTAAAGTAGGGCAGGCTTTTGGAATTGAATCCCGAAAAATAAAGAACCATCAAGATTTAGTGGATGTGACAGAATTTGTCTCTACTTGGAACTCTGGCCCATTGATACTGGAGTTTATAATATCAGCATCGGCGAAAGCACTCCCTAAAATGGGTTTAGGAAGTTCCATTCAGGATTTGTAATCTCCCTTGAGGGACTCAAAGTATTTTGAAATGAGTGGCGCAGAAATTACAATTGACTCTGAGTCGTTGCTCGAGAATGCTCCAGAAGTGCGGTTTAGGTACACAGGCTCCACCAATGAATCGAAGCAATTCTTGATTTCATGAACAGTTAACCATTGATTAGTTACTACATTAAAAATTCCTGTTCGATTACTCTCTAGCAGTTCAAGAGCTACTATGACTAAAGAATCGATATGACACAGGTTGAGAAGTTGGTTGGGGTTTTCTAATACCAATTCATTTCCATGTTTCCAACTTTTAGCTAACTGCGTAAGTAGCCAATCTCTCTTATCTTCTGGCCCATAACATGATGCAATTCGAAGCCAAATTGATTGAAGACTAGTGCTAGAAAGGTATTCACAAATCTGTTTTTTTGATTTTGCATACTGGGTACCCCAAGATGGTGATATTTGTTCGTCATCAATTTCTGCAATTGATCCAAATGATAAATATCTAATTTTTGAAGGTAGCAAATACTGGATTAGTGACTCTTCTTGGACTGCACATTCTCGGTGTATTTGTGATTGACGGTTATGCCGTTCGTTCTTTCCCCAAGTTGCATTAATCACTGCAGAATCTTCACTTAAGTAAGGTTCCATTTCCTGAAACAAATTTTTCGATCTTCTTGAATACTCGTCTACGTTTGTATTCTCGATTAACCTCACTCGACTACGATTTATACCTATGATTTTTTTGTTTTTAGAAGTGAGATGTCTTATGAATGCAGAACCTATGAACCCAGTGTCGCCTAAAATGACATAAGATTTCACTTGAACTTGCGCATCCAGGGAGCATCACCCGACTCGACCAGTTTTTCCAGGTCCAGCTTTTCTCGCAGAGTGTCCATAGGATGCCAAAACCCAAAGTGTTTGAAGGCCATCAAATTGCCCTCACTCGCTAAGTTTCCAAGCGGTTCGTGTTCTAGTGGTTGGGAATCAAAGGAGATGTACTCGGCAACTTCGGGCTCAAAAACAAAATATCCACCATTGATCCAACCTTCCTGAGATTGAGTCTTTTCAGAAAAGTTTGTAACCTGATCTCCTTGAAGTTCGAGTCTGCCAAATCTTGCAGCTGGACGCACGGCAGTTACTGTCGCCAATTTCCCATGTTTTTCGTGAAAAGTCAGAAGTGAAGCGATATCAAGATCACATAAACCGTCACCATAAGTTACCATGACTCGTTCACCTGGGATTGCCGCCATTACCCGCTTTACGCGACCACCAGTGCTCGATGCCTTTCCGGTGAAATGTGTAGTAGCAGTAATCCCGTGGCTTTTAAAATCAAGGCTCGATAAGTAGTCATCAATAACTTCGGAAAGGTGCCCAGTAGCAACGATAAACTCACAATCAATTTGGCTTTGGTACGACTTCATAATATGCCAAATGATTGGATTCCCACATATTTCTACCATCGGCTTCGGTTTATCTGCTGTTTCTTCGGCTAAACGAGATCCTAAACCACCAGCCAGAATGATTACCTTCATTTACCCTTACCTAAGATTTGATGAATTGATTCAATCATGTAGTCCAGCATAGGTATGGAAAGGCCAGGCCACACTCCAATCCAAAACGTGTTATTCATGACAATGTCGGTATTGGTCAGTTCGCCATGGACACGGCGAACCGTGCCGGCAAACGCTGGCTGCCGCAAGAGGTTACCACCAAAAAGTAACCGTGTGGCAATCTTCCTTTCATTTAGTGCTTGAACTATTTCATTACGAGTTTTAGGGCTACCGTCGCGTACTGTCATGGCAAAGCCAAACCAAGAGGGATCGCTATGCTCAGTAGAATTAGGAAGCAATAAGAATTCATTGAGATCTGTCAAGCCTTTCAACAGATAATTCCAATTACGACGACGCAATTCAACAAATGATTCAAGACGATCTAATTGGGCAAGACCAATTGCTGCCTGTATATCCCCAGACTTTAAATTGTATCCAATATGAGAGTATGTATATTTATGATCAAATCCCTCGGGCAATTGACCTAACTTCCAGTCATAACGTTTTAAGCATGTGTTGTCACAGCCAGGGGCACACCAACAGTCACGCCCCCAGTCACGGAAGGACTCTATGATTGGTTTCATCGCGACTTTCTTAGCAAGGACTGCCCCACCTTCGCCTGTCGTGATGTGATGTGCTGGATAAAAGCTAAAAGTTGAAAGATCACCGATTGTGCCGAGATTCTTTCCGCGGTAAGTACCGCCTAGGGCATCACAACTATCTTCAATTACCCACAAATCATGTTCTTTGGCAAGTTTCTCCACTAAGTCAACATTAAATGGGTTGCCCAATGTGTGAGCCATCATAATTGCTTTAGTTTTTGGACCTATCGCCGCTTCTAGTGCCTGATCATTGGCAACATATGTTGCAAGGTCGACATCTACATACACAGGAACCAACCCATTTTGTAGAATAGGGGTGACAGTCGTTGGAAAACCTGCAGCAACAGTCAGGACCTCATCACCAGACTTTAAGGCGCGCTCTCCCAACTTTGAACTAGTTAGCGCTGTGAGCGCTAAGAGATTTGCGGATGAGCCAGAATTGACCATAAATGCGTGCCGCATACCAACCGTCTTTGCAAAGCGGCTTTCAAATTTCGCTGTGTATGGACCTGATGTTAACCAAAAATCCAAACTAGCCTGGACCGCGGCACTCAGCTCTTCCTGGCCAAAAACTTTACCTGTGACAGGGACGGCTGATTCACCAGGTACAAATCCCGTCTCAGTGTGGCGCTCAATCATAGCCGCAGCCGTCAGACTAGCAATCAATTCGTGGTTATCTGAAGTCAATGAATTCCTACCCCGCCCAAAACTTTAGCGCTTTGTTAGTAATCGAGTACGCCAAGAGTACTGTGTGACCATGGATTTGGCATTAGGCAAACGCCTTCGAAAGTTACCAGGCCCAGTCATGGTCACTGGGCACACGGGCTTTAAGGGTACTTGGCTGACCCTCTTGCTTGAACAATTGGAGATATCCGTTGTTGGGTATTCTCTGCCACCAGAAAAAGACTCGCTTTTCGAAAGAAGTGATCTGGTTGGCGCAGTTCCCGAGACCTTTGCTGACATTCGGGATCAACAATCATTAAAGAACTTCATGAATGAGCACAAACCATCAGTCATAATTCATTTGGCAGCCCAACCTATTGTCTTACGATCATATAAGTCACCTTTAGATACCTTCGAAATCAATGTGATGGGAACGGCAAATCTGCTTTCTTCGGCTTTTGCAATGAATTCTGTCAAGGTAATTGGGGTGGTTACTACAGATAAAGTTTACCGAAATGACAACTCCGGAACCGCATTTAAAGAGTCCGATCCGCTGGTTGGAAAAGACCCATACAGCGCAAGTAAGGTTGGCACAGAATCGGTAGTGGCGGCTTGGCAACAAATTAGGAAACTATCTGAAGGCCCCCAAACTATTGCACTTCGAGCTGGCAATGTTCTTGGTGGCGGTGACTGGGCTGCTGACCGACTCATCCCAGACCTTGTGCGGACGTTCATCGCAAAAAGAAGAATTGTGTTGCGGAATCCGGAAAGCACTCGGCCATGGCAGCATGTGCTAGACCCATTAGTGGGGTATTTGATGGCTTTGGAAAAAGTGTTAGAGGGAGAAGCAATTGAGGCCCTAAATTTCGGGCCTGACTCCAAAAGTTTAAGCGTAAAGAGTGTTGCGGAAATTTCTTCGATGGCTTGGCCTTACCCGTCAGAGATTGACTCATCACAGGAAAATTCTGATAAGAAGCTTGAATCCTTTTCTTTGGAGCTCGATTCAAGCTTAGCGAGGGAAATACTCAATTGGTCTCCAATTTGGAGTCAAGAAGAAGCAGTAATCGCAACAGTTAAATGGTGGGATGATGTTTTGAATAATGGCGTAAAGCCAGACATTGCTTGCAGGCAAGATATTGATTTTATTTTGAAAAACCTGTCTAATAGGCATAAATAGTGGGTGAAAATGGTAGTTCGGCAGTTACAAACCACTCGAAGGTGAAAGAAGTTTAAGTGAAGGCGGGTGATAACGGTATTATTTGGTACGAGTCAATCTTGCAAGAAAACCCATGGAGCCGAGATTGTGATTGTGAAGCCAAAGGAATTCTTGGTCAATCGTTGCATCGAAAGAGAGGCGCTCAAACTTGAATCTAGTTCATCCACACAGATTAGTACCTTCTTTTTGGAAATGTCCTAATGGTAAAATACCTTCTATATTTTTCTTCACCGAATCGCCCCTTATTAATAGATCAAAGAGCACTCAAAATTCTACTTCAAGACAAGAATTAATCTCAATATGATTATTTCCAGGAGCCCTTTAAGAATTAGTCTTGGCGGTGGAGGGACTGACTTACCATCGTACTACTCAAAACACGGCGGATACTTGATTGCTGCAGCAATCAATAAATATGTTTATGTGACGGTCAATAGGCCATTTAAGGAAGGCATTTATCTGAAATATTCAAACTTGGAGCATGTGGAACAAGTTGCAAGCGTGACCCATCCAATTATACGTGAGGCACTTGACGAGTTAAGATTACGAACTCCCCAAATTGAGATTACAACAGTAGCTGATATTCCATCTGGAACTGGCTTGGGATCAAGTGGTAGTTTTACAACAGGTTTATTGAAAGCCTTGTATACGCACTACCACAGAAGTATCCAACCGTCGGAATTAGCGGAACTGGCCTGCAAGATTGAGATACAAAAGTTGAAGGAACCTATCGGGAAGCAGGATCAGTATATTTCGGCGTTCGGAGGAATAACTACTTTTGATTTTAATCGTGACGGCTCAGTCAAAGCAGAACCTCTTGATATCTCAACCGAAACATTGCACAACCTTGAAGATAATTTATTATTGTTTTTTACTGGAATTTCGCGTTCAGCAAGTTCTATTCTTTCTGATCAGAATAAGAAGTCTCAAGCCAATAACTCAGAGATGATCAAAAATCTTCATCTTGTAAAGGACTTGGGACTTAGAAGCCGAGATGCTCTTTTGTCCGGCAACACTATTCTCTTTGGTGAACTTATGCACGAGCATTGGCTCCACAAAAGAAGTAGGTCAGTTGGTATCTCTACTGATTTTATAAATCATGCTTACAATGAGGCGATGGCAAACGGGGCAGTTGGAGGGAAACTTGTTGGGGCAGGGGGTGGAGGATTCCTAATGTTTTATGCCAAAGACAAAACTAAGCTTCGTGCTGCAATGCGTGAGCTGAAGCTTGAAGAAGTCCGATTTCAGTTTGATTTTGAAGGTACGAAAGTAATCCTTTCTTAATGTTACCTGTTGCGATATTGGCAGGAGGTTTAGCAACTCGTTTGCATCCGCTTACAGATGAAACCCCTAAAGCACTTATAGAAATTTGTGGTCGACCTTTTATCGAATGGCAATTGCAACTTCTTTCAAAAGAAGGCACCAAAAAAGTTGTTTTATGTGTGGCGCATAAATCTGAAATGATTCAAGATTTTGTTGGCGATGGAAGAAGATATGGAGTAGAGATCGACTATTCTCATGATGGTTTAGTTCGCCTTGGAACTGGTGGCGCTATTCGTAAAGCACTCCCACTTCTTGGGGAAGCCTTTATGGTTTTATATGGAGATTCGTACCTTCCAATTGATTATGGCACGGTTGAGAAAAACTTCTACAGTATCGGGAAACCTGCGATGATGACTGTGTATCAGAATAACGGTGCTTATGATTCGAGCAATGTTGTGTTCGATCGTAATCATGTTCTTAAGTACTCTAAGGGAAGTAGCCACATAGAGATGACTCACATTGATTACGGGTTGAGTGTTTTCAACAGCTCTCTGTTTGAAAAATATCCAATAGGCTCTCCTTTAGATATAGGAGATATCTGTACCGATCTATCTAATTCAGGCTTGCTGGCAGGGTATGAAGTGCATGAGCGGTTTTATGAGATAGGCTCAAGAAAGGGTATAGAAGATTTTAGTGATTATATCGAGAGGAACCGAGATGTCTTATAGCCAGCAACACTTGGATGAAACCAGTCAGGTTTTGTCCAAGATATCATCAGATACCATCGAATCTATTGTGAAGCTTCTTAAGCAAGTAAAAAAAGACAAAGGAAGAGTGTTTTTCTTGGGCGTGGGCGGAAGCGCGGCAAATGCAGGTCATGCCGTGAATGATTTTCGCAAGCTTGCTGGGATAGAGTCTTATGCTCCGACTGATAACGTAGCCGAATTGACCGCAAGGACCAACGATGAAGGGTGGTCAACTGTTTTTTCAGAGTGGTTAAAAGTCAGTAATTTATCTTCAATGGATTGTCTATTTGTATTGTCAGTTGGTGGTGGGGACAAAGAACGAGGCGTAAGTGTGAATTTGTGCGAGGCAATCGATTATGGCAAGTCGAAAGGTGCAAAAATTACAGGAATTGTAGGGCGAGATGGTGGGTATACAGGAAAAATGGCTGATGTTTGTCTAATTGTTCCTACTGTAAACCTCACGACCGTTACTCCACACTCAGAATCGTTTCAGACGATTATTTGGCATTTGATGGTTTCACATCCAGAGTTAAAGACAAATCCAACCAAGTGGTAAATGCTCGGTAGAGAATGAAACGAGCAGTTTTTCTAGATCGTGATGGTGTGATCAATAAGAGTCTGCTTGTGAATGGCATTCCAACTCCACCAAGTTCGCTTGAGCAACTTCAGATATTGCCTGGGGTCATTGAGGGATTAGATTTATTGCGGAAAAAGGAATTCGAATTAGTCATTGTTACAAATCAGCCTGATGTGGCCCGCGGCAAGACATTAAAGCGCGTTGTAGAAGCAATTCACATGAACCTTAATGCACGTCTAAGGATTCATCATTTCTATACTTGCTTTCACGATGATGCGGACGACTGCCTCTGTCGAAAACCCAAGCCAGGCTTACTAGAACAAGCGGCAGGCGAACTTAATCTCAGCTTACAAAATAGCTTCATGATAGGAGACCGGTGGAGGGATATTTCAGCAGGCCAATCTGCTGGGTGCCGGTGTTTTTTTATCGACAATTTGCTGAATGAGAGGCAGCCTGTCGAACCTTTCATTAGGGTATCCTCACTGTTTGAGGCAGCCCAGATTATTTTGAAGGAGTCAGATGCTGAGATCCATGAATGAATTAAAAATTAAAATTTTTGCCGATGGGGCCGATTTAGCAAGTATGCTGGAAATGAACGCCAAATTGTATATACAAGGTTTAACCACGAATCCAACCCTCATGCGCAAAGCTGGTATTACGGATTATGAGCGATTTGCAAAAAGTGTCTTGAAAGAAATCACTGAAAAACCAATTTCCTTTGAAGTATTCAGTGATGAATTGACAGAAATGTCCCGGCAAGGCTCTGAAATTGCAAGTTGGGGAAAAAATGTATATGTAAAGATTCCTATCACAACCACTCTAGGAGAGTCCACTGCACCGGTCATTAAGTACTTGACCAGCAAAGGAGTAAAAGTGAACGTCACTGCACTCATGACGCAAGACCAAGTTCGTCATGTTTCTGAAGTTTTAGATTCATCCATACCCAGCTATGTCTCTATTTTCGCAGGACGAATTGCTGATACTGGACGAAATCCAGTCCCGATTATGAAAGAGGCAATTGAAATTTTGAAAAAACACAGACTCTGTGAGTTGATTTGGGCAAGCCCGCGGGAATTACTAAATGTAGTCCAAGCAGATGAAATTGGTTGTCACATAATCACTGCGACACATGATATTTTGAAGAAGATGGAACTTATCGGGTATGACTTAAACGCATACTCACTAGACACTGTCAAAATGTTTAATAAAGACGCTCTTGAAGCTGGTTACAGTTTGTAGATTTCTCCATCATAGGAGTGCATTGTTTGGAGGAAAGAAATTATAGATTTAGAAAGGGAGTTGGGATTGCGTCTTACTAATTTCTTGAGAAAGTTATACTTATTGAGAAACAAAAAAATTGAGGGGTTCTCGACAGCCGAATATTTCCCAAGTCAACCTTCTTGTCAAATACCTAACCTTGATTTTCTTTTTCGGCAGTTTTTAGGTGAACGTGATTTTGGAACATTTGTTGAAATAGGCGCAAATGACGGTACCAGTTGCAGTAATACTTGGGGGCTTTCGGAGCGGGGCTGGACAGGTTATATGGTTGAGCCAATGGCTGAATCTGCTCTAGCCTGTAGAAAAAATCACATGGAGCACCCATTGGTTTCCATACATCAGTGTGCTATCGGAAGTCTTGATGACGTTACTCTGGAATTTGCAGTTGCTGGTATGTTAACAACAGCCAACCCAAATCTCGAAGCTGAATATGTCACAACAGAGTGGGCTACGCCTTTTATGACGAATGATAAAATTGGAATACAAAGTAAAAAACTGGATACCTTTCTTGCGGAAATCGGAATTGAAGAGAATTTCGATGTGCTGGTGGTTGACGTGGAAGGTTTCGAGAGTCAAGTTTTTGCCGGTTTTTCCCTGAGTTTATGGCGCCCAAAAATGCTTATTGTTGAATTGGTCGATACTCATCCAGATCTAAAGTCGACATCAAAAATAGATGCAAGATTGGGAAGGAGTATTCTGTCAACTGGATATACCATTGTTTACAAGGATTACATTAATACGGTTTTTATTCGAGATGATGTATGGGAAATAGCTTTTAGAAGTGAGTAACGTCAGGAGAATGTAATAGTAGAGAAGGGACGGTGTAACCTACAAAGATGCTGATACAAGTTAGTGAACTTGTAAAGGTTTGGGGCCTAAAGCCTGGAGGCGTTCTTCATGTTGGTGCTCACAGGGCCGAAGAATCTACTGCATACGAAGAGGCGGGTTGGCTGCCAGTGATTTGGGTGGAGGCACAACCCGAATTAGTAAAATGTTTGATACGGGATCTAGGTCGTGAAAATCATAGAGTGTTAGAGGCCGCTGTTTGGGATGTAGATGGGCTTAAGAAGTCCTTTAAAGTAGCATCCAATTCGCAATCGTCAAGTCTACTAGAATTTGGCACTCATACCTCTGCTTACCCATCAGTGCGGGTTTCGGATCAATTTGAAGTAACAACTAAGAGGCTAGACACGCTTTTAAAGGATTTTAAGATTCCCAACTTTGTAAATTTGGATATTCAGGGTGTAGAAGGACGTGCCATTATGAGTCTTGGTAAAGAGATTGAGAAAGTTGACGCTATTTATACCGAAGTGAATAAATGGGAAGTGTACTTAGGATGCACCTTGATTAAAGATCTGGATGTCCTTTTACAGAGCATGGGTTTCAGTAGGGTGGCGGTTAGATGGGTAGTGGGTAAAGGATGGGGTGATGCTCTCTACCTACGAAGAAATAGCAACAGAAACTCTCTTGCAAGGAGTGCGCTTGCACTCATATACGCTATTAATTACTATGTTCCGCAAGTGTCTCAATTTGCTAAAGGCAAGATTAGGAAGCTAATTCTGAACAATTGGCTCACCCAAAGAAAATCATAGACTTTAGAAAGCAGAATCTCGATAACTCTTTTCATATGGCGCTTTCTAATCAGCTAGGAACGCCCAGAAGAGTTCGAATAGCATATTGTTTATCTTTTAGTCGGCCATAGACAAAACTATTTCTCCTTTAATCAACGATTAAATGAACTTCACCTCTCTGGTACTGCGTCCAGTCAACCCACCCATGTGCTGTCCTCCGATGAAATAACGCTATCTTAGAGTAATTAGAAAATCTATCCACTTGCCGGCAATTTTCTCAGGTAGCCTCTCATTCAATATTTGTAAGGAGGCCTCATCGGGGACCCGCAGTTCAAGCAAATTTTCGGAGTAATCAGTGATTCGCTGAACAAACTGCGAGGGAGAAACGCAGTAGTTTCGGTTAGGCAAGTCGAAACGAAGCAGATCAGGTATGGCATTTACTAGAAGTGGTACTTGGTGAGCCAGCGATTCTACTAAAACTAACCCATCACCTTCGAACATAGAAGGCATGATTAATAAATCACCAGAAGTGATTAAACCCCATGGATCTGAAACATAGCCAGGAAATTCTGCTATTACGCCAGATTGTGAGGATTTTTTTGACAAGGATTCACGGAGCCCGCCTTCTCCAAAAAAAATTGCGGGCAATCCAGCTTGCTTGGCGATTTCCAATACCCAACCGGGTTGTTTTTCAGTGCTTAATCTCCCAACATAAACCAAACGGCTAATTCTAAGATCAGGTACCGTTCGCTTTTTATCTACATTAGTTCCAATACCCCCTAGTTTTTGGATTGTTGCATTACTTATCCAAGAGTCAGGGGCAGAATCATTGGGCCAAACTCGCAGATGTGAAGATACCGCTACCCAATTTGCACGCCGAAGCTTTAATATTCTTCGAACTATTCTTCCCATAGTTTTTCTTGTACCCCAGGGTTGGCTTGAATGCTCAACTACAATAGTTTTATGTTTTCCCAAGAGTAATGCCCCTAGTAATTCCGGTGCATCACAATTAAGAACAATTACCTCAGGCGACCACTTCTTTACAATCAAATGCAACTGAAAATATGCGGACAGTAAAGTCTTTAGTCCTCCTTGCCAGGGGCGATTTATCTCAAAAATTTCACACCTAGGGGCGATCAGGTCCGCTGTACTGTAATTTACAGCAACTAGCGACACCAGAGCACCTGCATCAGTTAGGGCGTTTACCAAAATATTTGTTGCTCTTTCTGCTCCGCCACCGGTAAGGGAGTTTGTAACAAACATGGTACGCGGGAGATCAAGCCTGATATTCAATTGAACGGCTCCCTACTATTGTTCCATAAAAATTCTGAGGAGACTTTAGACTGGCAGTCAATACCTTTAATGTGCCCATACTCCTAATATACTTCACTTCTGATTTGAGAGTTGTTTTCACTCAAGGAGCGTAGTCGAAGACCAGGCAAACAAGGTTTGGGTGAAGGAATACACATGGCGCTTGAAATGCAAGAGGCTTCAAAAAATTTAGAGAGTGTGACTGTAATTACGGTTGTCAAGAATCATACGATTGGGCTCTTAAAAACGATAGAAAGTCTAAAATCCCAGGTATTCAAGGAGTGGAATTCAATAATAGTTGTTGGAGCTTCGAAAGACTCTACGCTTACGCGTGCTCAAGAATTCGCTCAAGCAGATTCACGAATCACCGTCATAGTACAAGAAGATTCTGGAATTTACGAAGCCATGAATATTGGAATTAATCAATCTAAATCTAATTTTCTTTGGTTTATGAATTCAGGAGACACGTTCATGGATACAAAATCCCTAGGACACGGGGTAGAGATGCTATCCAAGTCAAAGTACGGATTTGTAGTGGGTGGGTATAAGATTGCCAATCAACCTAAAGTTTATAGTCAAAGCACAACTCGGATTACACCTTTGACATTTGCGTTTACTCGCAGAGGCGGATGCCACCAGGCCATGGTATTTAGACGATCCTCGCTTTTAGAAAACGGGCTTTTTGATACAAAGTTTCGTCTAGCTGCTGATTATGATTTGTGCTTAAAGATTCTCAAAACATCTGGTGCTGAAAAGAGTTCCGAAGTTTATGCTGTAATGGAACCAAATGGTAGAACTGATAACTCACTACTTGAAATGCATCGCGAGAAACTGTCAATTAGGAGGAACCTCTTTGGGAAATCCATATGGCTTAGACCTTTGAGTTGGGCGTGGATGTACCTAGCCCTCACAAAATCAAGATTTAAAACCTGGATTTGTAAATTACGAAGAGTAGCGTTTTTTTTGGAACCTACTGAATGAATTGAAGTACTTTTCACCACAAAAGAATCTCGAGTTTCAAAAATCCTGTTTACGTTCTAGAAACCTTCGTGCATAAGTTTGCGCTTTTTACCTATGGCAGGCAGAATCACGAAACTTGCTGGGCAGATAAGCGCTAGTAACATCAATTTTGCATAAAATTTAGGAGAGTGACACTTGAGAATGAAGCCTTCCTGTGAGATTCGCTGGAACGTAATAAAGTGAGTGACGTTGCTCCAAAGAGTACTTTTCATTGAACGAGAGATTCGGATCCTGCCCGCATAGTAGTAAATTAAGTGCGTAACCGTTGAATCGATTACATTTGCTATTGGAATTTTCGAAATTTGTTTATCAAATGAGGAATTATCAATATCTAGGACTGATTTACAATTTTCTAACTCCTTAACAAATGAGGCGGAGATGTACCAGGGAAAATTCACGTGATCAAGAAAGTCTGGATCATGCCCTGCGACAAAAAAGCTAGACTTATAGAGGACAGCACCTCTGTGATAGCGGGCTACAGATAGAATTACATGAGCAAAGTGTTTTGCCGGCCCCAACAAATCACCAAAGAATTCATCCGTTTCCCCTGGTTGTCGACATCGAAGAACAACTCCTGTAAATTTTTGCCAAGAGAAGAGTGTGGCTAAGTTAGAGAAGTCATTGTTACCTAAATAAACGGTATCGTGTGTAACTAATGGATTTTGTCGTCCAAAGGGAAGTTGGTCAAAATTGTACAAGGATACATCCGGTTGCACATTTGTGAGATCAGTGCAAATTTGATGAAGTGCTCCTTTATACAAAACATCATCATCGGAAAGAAACATTATCCATCCAGAAATGACTTTGAGGTAGCCAGCTTGAACATTTCCGTTAAATCCTAAGTTACTTTGATTTCTAAAGTAATTGAATTCAATTTGCCTACTTTTGGCAATCTCATTTGCCATTTCACAAATCGCTTGAGTGTCATCTTCGGAAGCATTGTCGCCTACAAGAATTGAAACTTTTTTTTGCAATCCAAATTTTTCAATCTCATTCATAACCAATTTCAAATTTTCAAACAATCGTTTACCGCGGTTAAAGGTAGGGATATAAATGGTTAACATAAGGTCAGCAAGCCCTGCGATTGGTTAATTTCATTCCACTTAACAAACTGAACCTGCATTCTCAAGTCACTTTACGAGTTTGCCTTGTATGGGATGAACTTTATACGAATTCGGCTGCCATAGACCTACCTGTGTATCAATATCGGGCATTTCAGTAAAGAAGTAACTGGGGCGAACAATCCATTCTGCAGGAGCACTCGATAATGTTGCCGCCCACCACGAGAAAGTTGAGTTGGAGCAGACGAAACCATCACACTTTGAAAGCAAAATAAGATTTTCGACTGGAGTTGTATATAAAGGAGGTGAAACTAATTCTCCTAAATTTACCAACCTTGGGAATAACTGTTCTACCTTAAGGGGCTCGTCGGTAAAAAAAAACACTTTCGTGCTCGGGCCCATTTTTGCTTTTAATAAACCTATTCCTGATAAGAAGTAGTCCTCTTGAGGAATCACTTTATCACCCAGAAAAATGTAATCGCCCAAGCGTATATGGACTCCAATTGAACGTTGACTGTTCAAGACTCGCAAGAAGTCAGAAGTCCAAGATGAAAGAGGGGCTGCTAAGCCCTTAAACAGATCAGCTGGATTCAAATTGAGAAAGTATTGAGGAGACATGAAAAATCCCACTAACCTGTTTATACCATCGGAATCACTCCACTCACCCGAGGCAAAACTCTCTTCGCTTGCGATACCCAAACTTCGTCGTTGTTTCTCAGTTAGCTTGGCGACACCTCTTTCGAATCGCCCATCTCTCGGTGTAGGGGAATGATCTCTTTGCGTATTCAATACAGTTGAGAATTGCAGAGAATCCATTTTTCTTTTGGACAGATAAGCAGCATTATTTTTATGCAGAAACCAAGGGTTGAAAAACCAATTTTGGTTCACAAAGAGCTTTTTACCAGTTTCCCTACTAAGCGCATAGCCTGCCATATATTGAAACATCTGATTGCCTAGCCCGCCTGAGAGGTGAACGGTTATTCTATTTCGTGTCACTTAACTAGTTGAATCTGAGAATTAATCCAGGAATATGTCTGTAACAAACCTTGTGCCAAGCTCATATTGTAATCCCAGCCTAATTCCTTCCTAATGAGATCATTGGATGAATTTCGTCCTCTCACACCCGTCGGTGCATCTAGCAGATGTTTTCGCGTGAACGATTTTCCTGCTATCTGTCCTACAATATCCACTAATTGATTTATGGTGACCATTTCTTCAGACCCAATATTAACTGGGCCCTTAAAATTGGATTCCATTAATCTTCTAACTGCTTCGATGCATTCATCAATATAGAGGAAAGATCTTGATTGCTTTCCATCACCCCAAATTTCGATTTCACCACCTGAAGTTGGTAACTTCGCTATTTTCCTACAGATCGCAGCGGGAGACTTCTCTCTTCCACCATCCCAAGTTCCTTCGGGGCCGAATACATTGTGAAAACGAGCGACAGCAATTGGTATTTTATAATTTCGGCAATAGGCGAAGTAAAGTCTTTCGCTAAACAGTTTTTCCCAGCCGTATTCACTATCGGGGTCCGCCGGATATGCGCTGGATTCTTCGCAGTGTGGGTTATCTGGATCCAACTGATTGCGTTCCGGATAGATACAAGCGCTACTAGAATAAAAGTATTTGGTCTTGTTTAGGGAGTTCTTCGCGTTTAAGTCAACTTGTGCCTGCAAAATATTTAGATTGATCGTCGCTGAGTTATGCATGACATCAGCATCGTTTTCACCCGAAAATATGTATCCAGCCCCTCCCATATCCGCAGCAAATTGGTAAACTTGTACGAAGTAATCACCTGCCTGACCGAGTGTAAGACTTTTTGCACAGTTCAGTTGATCCCTTAAATCCAGAATTAAGAATTCGTCAGCTGGAGATTGTGAGTATTCCGGAAGCTTTAAGTCGACGCCTCGTACCCAGAACCCTTCATTCTTGAGGCGTCTCACCATGTGGCTTCCGATGAAGCCACCAGCACCAAGTACCAATGCTCTTTTCACATCTCCCCCTCAAACCGCCTCTAATGTGGAATATTACAGATCATCACTCTAAAAGCAAAGGAACCACCTCAATACATCCAATAAATTCAAATGCACCCAACCTCAAAAGTGAAAGCTTTTTACCCTCCAAGATAGAACCCCGGCCGGTAGTAACGGACATGTTGCTTCACCATCCTTGCAATCTTATGCATGAGTAGTCGTGCATAAGATTGCCCTTCAGAAGTTTTTATCCATTTCCTTAAATATCGTAAGTAATTTTCAAATTCAGAACTGATTGCAACCTCATCTGGAAGAGTGAACTGCATCTGAGTTGCATGGAAGGCGTCCTCTTTCCACTTAAAACTGTGTTTAAAATTCAAACCACTTCCATCGAACCCTCGATTGATTACCAGTGAGCTATTTGGGTGGAGTATCAGCTTGTTATTTCTAAAGAGATGTAAATACCACACAGCATCCCAAGCATCATAGTTTTCCTTAATGACTGCTTCAATCATTCCCAAACAATCATAGTTTTCTTTGAAATTAAAATTGCGAATTCGCTTACTCTTCATGGTTAGCCATTCAAACTCTTCTACTAAATTTGGAGAATACTCCCAAGCACGCTTCCAAGTGGCCCAACCCCACGGCGTTGGGACAGGAAAAAAGTAAGTGGAGGATTGATTAACCTTTGAGATTGTTCCATAGTTCCAACCAGAGATTTGACTGACTCGGTCGTCATCTTTGTACACATTTAAACCTTGATTCATATATCGTAAGAAATCCTCACGAACAATGAGATCGTCTTCCAACACAATTACCGAGGAGTGCGAGCTAAGTATCTGATTAACTCCTGCATGGATAAGGCCACTGCCAGTCGTTATTTCAAACTTTGTTTCCACTACAATACTTCTGAACCCACTACTTAGTTCAGCCACTTTAATTGTTTCCTTGACTGATTCCCAATCTTTTTCAAATTTGGGTCCCCCTATAAAGATTTTTAGGTCAGAGTAGATTGCTTCTGGGTTTTCTCTTAAGGAATTTAACAACTCTCTCAAATGATCGGGTCTTCGGCAAGCAAAAATTCCAATAGGAGCGTAAGTCATGGTCTAAGTATAGCGCTTGGTAAATAACTCCAAACACTTATTTTGAATTGGAGAGTAGCTAATCAATAAACTTAAGTTTGAATAAGATTTTAAGTTTTTTGATCGGAGATCTTTTGCCAATCGCTTTTAACCATTATTTCAGCAAGTTCTTTCCAGTGAACCTTAGATTTCCACCCAAGGATCGTCTCTGCCTTTGACGAATCACCAATCAAAGCATCAACTTCAGTCGGCCTCATATAGCGATCTTCGGAAACTACAAAATCCTTGTAATCTAAACCAAGAGTTGAAAAAGATGCTTCACAGAAGTCTCGAACCGTCGCACCGATCCCTGTAGCAACGACATAGTCATCTGGAATTTCCTGCTGCAGCATTCTCCACATACTTTCTACATACTCTGGGGCATAACCCCAGTCGCGAACTGCCTCCAGGTTACCTAAATAGAGTTTAGATTGGAGACCGAGTTTAATCCGTGCGGCAGCCAAACTTATCTTTCGAGTAACAAAAGTTTCACCCCTCCGTGGGGATTCGTGATTGAAAAGAATTCCATTAGTGGTGTGAAGTCCGTATGCATCACGATAGTTACGAACAACCCAATATGAATAGAGTTTTGCTGCGGCATAAGGACTTTGAGGCGCAAAAGGAGAAAGCTCTTTTTGAGGTGGGGGAGTACTTCCGAATAGTTCTGAGGTAGATGCTTGATAGAACTTTGTATCAATTTTTGCGGCCCGGATCGCTTCGAGAAGACGAATAGTTCCAACAGCATCCACTTGGGCCGTGAAGTCGGGCATCTCGAAGGAAACCTTAACGTGGCTTTGAGCAGCCAAGTTATAAATCTCATGTGGCTCAAGGTCCCGGACTAAACTTGAAATTCCAACACCGTCAGTGATGTCCCCATAATGTAGGTGGAAGTGATTGTTTTTCTCGTGAGGGTCTTTGTACAGATGATCGATGCGCGCGGTATTGAATGTTGAACTACGTCGTATAACTCCGTGGACTTCGTATCCTTTTCCAAGAAGAAGCTCGGCAAGGTAGGAGCCATCTTGTCCAGTCACTCCTGTGATAAGTGCACGCTTCATAGATTTGACTCCTGTGTGTAGTTTTCAAGAAACCAACTATATGTTGTTGCGATTCCAGTTTCTAGATCGATTTGTGGCTTCCATCCAAAACGCTCGATTCGAGTAGTATCTAAGAGTTTACGAGGCGTGCCATTGGGACGTTCTAAATCAAAAATGATTTCTCCAGAAAAACCAACCACATCGGCTATGAGGCCAGCAAGAAGCTTAATGGATGACTCCTGACCACTTCCAATATTAATCGCTATTGAATCATCGTAACTTCCCAGAAGCAAAAGACAAGCCCGAGCAAGATCATCAACATGCAGAAACTCTCGCAAGGGGGTTCCATCGCCCCAAACCGTGACATTTTTAGCCCCCTTGATTTTGGCGTTGTGGAAGCGGTGAATGAGTGCCGGCAGAACATGAGCTGTCTCAAGATCAAAGTTATCTCGAGGGCCATATAGATTCGTTGGCATTGCGGATATCCATTGACGCCCAAACTGGCGTCTGTAACTCTCAACAAGTTTTAGACCTGCGATTTTTGCGATTGCATAAAATTCATTTGTTGGCTCTAGAGCACCAGTAAGTAATGCTGATTCTGGAATTGGCTGCGGCGCGAGTTTGGGATAGATACAAGAGGATCCAAGAAAAAGAACCTTTTCTATGTTTGCAGCATGAGCGGCATCCAAAAGATTGGTTTGAATTTGAAGGTTGATTGAGAGAAAATCGGTAGGGAAAGATGAATTAGCTGCAATACCACCCACTTTGGCCGCGGCAATTATCAATGAATCAGGTTTAGTGACATTTAGTTCCTTGAATACTGCCTGTCGATCAGTCAGATCTAATTCTTTGGAAGTTTTACCAACTACTTCATGGCCCTGGTTGATGGCCTCAAGGGAAATTGCGGAACCAGCCATACCTTTGATCCCAGCAACATAAACACGCATGTGCCTAGAGTAGCGCCAAGTGATTTAGAACTGGAAACCGCAGCGAGTTTGCTAGGGTAGGAGACACAGCTGGCAATAATCAAGGGTAGGTGTTGGAAAATTGAATTATCTCCGAGCCCGTTGGACGAAGAGTTCGCTCGCTAGATCTATGCGGGTGCTTTCCAGTAACGACCTACGCAAAGTTATTGCGATCACAATTTTGCAGATTTTTATGGGTGTTTTGGATCTACTTGGTGTCGTAGCAGTAGGCCTCTTGGGCGCTCTCTCAGTATCAGGTTTGCAGTCGACTAAACCTGGAGATCGTGTAGATTCTGTGCTGAAGTTTTTACATATCTCGCAGGAATCTTTTCAAACACAAGCCATAATTATTGGTTCGAGTGCAGTATTTCTCCTAGTGGGCAGAACTATGCTTTCAATTTTTTTTACCCGGCGTATTTTGTTTTTTTTAAGTCGTCGAGGAGCAAAGATTTCTTCAAATCTTGTCTCACGCTTGCTATCACAACCCCTATTAACCGTTCAGTCTAGGACGACTCAAGAGACCCTATACGCAGTCACTAGCGGGGTTGTTGTAATTATGCTACAGATTTTAGCGACCGGAGTTGTGCTCGTATCTGATTTTTCTCTTTTACTCATTATGGCGGTTGGGCTATTCATTGTTGATCCAATTACTGCCGTAGGTACTTTCTCAATCTTTTCGTTCATCGGATTCGTTTTGTATAGATTCATGCATGTACGTGCGGGATCACTTGGCTTGAGGCATTCTGAGCTAACATCAAAAGTAATGAAAAAATTGTTGAAGTTTTTGGCTCATATCGAGAATCTACAGTTCGTAATCGTAGAGATTATTACTCTCGGGAAATTGGTAAACTACGATTTGATTTAGCAGATAACACAGCTGAAATTAATTTTATGCCATATATTAGTAAGTACATTATCGAAACAACAATAGTTTTAGGAGCATTGCTTATCGGGATTGTTCAATTCCTTTTTCAAGATGCTTCGCATGCTGTAGCAACAATTGCAATATTTATGGCAGCTGGAACACGAATTGCACCTGCGGTGTTGCGTATTCAACAAGGTGCAATCTTGATTCGAGGGGCATTTGGACAAGCTAAGCCGACTCTGGATCTTATTGATTCCCTTGGAGACGCACCAATAGTTGTGAATATTGATGACAAGGTTGATACGGCGCATGAAGGATTTAATTCCGAAATTACTATCAAAAACACAAGCCTTACGTATCCGAACAAACTCCTTAAAGCCATATCGGATGTCACTTTAGACATCCCCTCTGGAGCATCAGTTGCTTTTGTTGGGCCATCTGGTGCGGGCAAGACAACGATAATTGACGTGTTGTTAGGCGTGTTAAATCCCGATGAGGGAAGTGTCTTAATTTCTGGATTGCCTCCATTATTCGCTGTTGCCAAATGGCCTGGAGCAGTTTCTTATGTCCCACAAGATGTATTGATTGCAGCGGGAACTATTCGGGAAAATGTTGCCCTTGGGTACCCACCTGAAGAAGCAACGGATGAATTAGTGATGAGTGCGTTGAAGGTAGCTCAATTAGATGGATTCGTCGCAACCCTTCCTCAAGGTATTGATACCCAAGTGGGTGAACGCGGTACCAAAATCAGTGGCGGACAACGACAAAGACTGGGTATCGCTCGCGCGATGTTTACTCGGCCTCACTTGCTGGTTCTTGATGAAGCAACAAGCTCACTTGATAGTGAAACAGAGGCAAGCATTTCTCAGTCCATTCATGCATTACGGGGATCCACAACTGTTGTGATGATTGCACACCGTTTATCCACAGTCAGAAACGCCGATATCGTTGTATATATGGATGCAGGAAAAGTATTGGCAATTGGAAGTTTTGAAGAAGTACGGTCTAGCGTTCCTGACTTTGACCGTCAAGCGAAATTGATGGGGTTATAGAGTTTAGATGTTAATAATGTGATTTACTGGCGGAGAGTTATCGGCTTCAAAATTAGATCAATAATGTTTCTCAAAGGGGCTGTAAAGAAATGTAAATACTAGCTAATTGTGCTGGTGGAATTAGGTTTCTTAGACGTTCGTTAATTAAAAATAGCAAATGAGCAAACACGTGAAGAATGAAGCGCTGCCTAAAGGTTAACGCGGCTTAGGTCGGGATCGAATCGGCGACCTAACGATTTGCAGTCATTCCCTCGTACCAACTGAGGTGCCAAGCCAAATAATGCTCTAACATTTACTCCCTTTAAAGCACGACACCAAAACCATTGTGACCCGGATGGGATTCGAACAAGTGGCCGAGATAATGAGGACCGGCGGAAATCTTGGATGCAGATGTTTCGAACTTTGGTATTACCAAGCAATCGTTAGAATTGAAGACGCTTTTTATAATTACTTATCTGGGATTCCATCACCAACGTTGAATTGGAGACATTTAACTCAATAAGTCGAGCAAGCAGAATATTGCCGTAGGCTTGTAAGTTGCGCGCAGATTGTACTTGTCCAAGGATAAAGTAAAATCTAGCTCGAACAGAAACCAAATTTAATCGATACGACACATTATTCAACTCTTCCGAATTAGAGGGTATTTCAGTGCGATCTACCTCAGAAGAGAATTCATCCACTTTTGTCAGACTCTTAATGCTATCTTGATAAATATAACCATTGACCGAGCAATCGATATATTTTTCTAGTTGACTAATATCCCAAGGGGTATTCTTAATTAGCACGCCATATATTGGGCACGACTCATTGCCACGATTGAGTGCATTCAAAACATTAGCACGAATAAAACTCGATTGAATGGATTTGGGATAATAGTCATACACTGCCTTCGAAATCGAATCGAGTTTGGCGCCATCACCGAGAGCCGCCAGCGGCTTGAGCGCTTGGGTCGCATATTCGGGTTCAGATCTCAGTTTAATTGTTGCAAGTTCGATATTCATAACATTTTCTGCTGTTGCATTATTCATTAGCACTGTTTGGACATTTGAACGAAGAATTCCATCAAAGTAAATACGCTGGCTAAATGCAAAAGAAGAAATTAGTAGCAAGAAAGAGATTGCGAGAGAAGCTAGCCTATTGGCCCCGAGAAGAGACATGAAACCCGATCCGATAGCTAAGGCTTTTTCGTTGGCGGAATCTCGTTGTACCAGACCGGAAGCGACTGCAACTCCAGCAAATAGATAAAGCCAAATTCCGATGCCTGGCTGTTCGAGTGACACAATTCCATCAATAAACATACAGACAAATGCAACTGAGGCTGAAACTGCCACCCCGCCGCTCTCACGTAGATTTTTTAGGTTCGATGCAGAGTAAAAGAACGCACCTCCTAAAATCGCTAGAAGCAAGAACATAGAAATCAAGCCATAATTTGCCCCAATATTAAGGAACCAGTTGTGAGCATTATCCATCCTTGTTGTTGTGATCAGTTTGAGTGACCCAGGAGACATGTAATTCGGGGTAACGTCATAGAGTTTATCTGGGCCAACGCCAAAAATTGGATAATCTCTAATAACGCCTAGAGTGACTTTCCAATATTCTATTCGAGCCTGGAAAGTTACTCTGGCAAATACTCCAGCAAAAATGAATTTCCCAAAAACTCCCAGAAGTGTGGTAATTATTCCTAAGATCCAACCAGAAATTAGCAACTTTATAATCCAGGGTTTTCTGACCCTTTGTGTAATTAGAATTGAAAATGCTATAGCTATTGAAAAAAGAATTATCAAATAACCCTGCACCGCGGCTGCAAAAGTGCTACTTGCGGTTAGTGCAAGCAATAAAGCCAGTTGTTTTATTCGGTAAGCTTTCGAAGTTATACTGTAGGTAAGATGATATGCAAACAAGACAGAGAGCAATCCACCGGCAAAGTTACTATTTCCAAATGTTAGAACAACAGGCGAAAGTCCTTTTGTATCTAACTTTGCAATATCAATACCTACGCGTTGTAAACCCGCATAAACTGCCATGAACCATGAAAGCATTGTTATGTACTGGTGCATTTTTGGCGCACTAGACGATTTAAATGTCTTGACTGTATAAACAAAAATCAGAATTACGAAGAAATAATAAAAGAGTCCATTTCCTCTGCCGAATTGTCCAAATAGTCCTCTAAGTACCGGCACGCCAGACTGCGACCACGAGACAATCATTGATAGGGCAAAAAGTGCCACTAAAGTCAAAAGTGACTTTGGAAGAGCTCTGACAGCAGTAGAATCCTTGTTGAGAAATAGTTTGATTGAGATATAGGTCAACCCTACTGAAAGCACAAAAAGTTTAGAAACTGTGAATGAATCGAATATAAATGGGAAGGTTGTGACGGTCGCAGCTATTACAACAAGCAAAAGTTGATTGAATAGGTCTAATTGTGTTCCTGGCTTCTTCGCCGGGGCTGCCTTGGGAACTCTTTTGGACATACGAGCAGTCTAGTTTTAATTAGTATTTATTCCATTAAGTAACGCAAATTTCCAAATGAATGGTTAGGTATTGTCAGAGGTGGCTTGGGCCGGGATCGAACCGGCGACCTAACGATTTTCAGTCGTTCGCTCGTACCAACTGAGCTACCAAGCCAAACAAAGCTCTAACATCGGCCCCTTTTGAAGTACGACACCAAAACCTTTGCGACCCGGACGGGACTTGAACCCGCGACCTCCGCCGTGACAGGGCGGCGCGCTAACCAACTGCGCTACCGGGCCTTAAGTAATTGATAAACATAAGTGGCTCTTA
>Ga0214921_10001736_pt1 | contig 36654 bp, 37 predicted proteins | sample LL1505_MetaG_FD_177992 | JGI IMG/M metagenome (GOLD analysis project Ga0214921, IMG submission 177992) | Freshwater microbial communities from Lake Lanier, Atlanta, Georgia, United States - LL-1505 | ecosystem: Environmental > Aquatic > Freshwater > Lake | place: USA: Georgia | collected... | reverse complement strand
GCGGTTCGCGACATTCAAGGAACCGGAACGGGGCGGGAGGGTGACGGGCCGAGTCGTGCCGGTCAAGCCGAAAAAGGTCGAGAAAAAGCCGGGCATCGCGAGCCAGGCATCGCTGCCCGGCGGCCCAGTGGCGTATGATCGAAAGGAGCGGTCTGCCCCGCGTCGAGGTCATCGTGATGAGCTGCGTCAAAATCATGACCATGCTGCTGGCGGGCCTGGTGGTCTCGGCCGCGGTCGGCCGCGCCGCTCCGCTGCGAGTCGAGCGTGGCAAGCCCACTGAGACCATCCGAGCGCGGCCACCCGCCGCGTGGGACAAGGCCAGCGAGTCGGTGTTTTTCGACGACGCCTTCGACACGCTCGAAGGCGAGCGGCCCGACTTCGCTGTGCTCGTATCGAGCGGGCGGGCGGCCCCCGTTGCCGGCGGCGCGGCACCGGCCGGCCCGCGCGGTGATTCAGCCGGGGGTTTCAAATGGTCGGCGCTCGTTTCCGCCGACACGCTCGCCGACGAGATCAAAGACATGAAGGGAAGGGTCGCAGCCGCCGTGGCCTCGGTGTCGGATTTCAAAGGGGGCGGGTATGACGAGGCGCGGGTGGGGTTTTCCACGATCGCCCTTGCCTTCGCGGTGACTGCCGAGCACGACGGCGACGTGCGTTGGAAGAAAGACGCCGAGCAGGCCCGCGACCTGTTCGCCCGCGTGGGGGCGAATTGCAAGGTGGGCACGACACAGTCATTCGCCGAGGCGAAGGCGCGAGTCGACGACCTGGCCACGCTGCTCGACGGCAGTCCGATCGAAGCCGCTGCCGAGCGAGAAGACGACTTCAAGTGGAGCCACGTGGCGGGGCGGCCGGCGCTGATGGCCAGGCTCGAGACTGCCGACGAACTCATGGCCGCGAGCATCGCCTCCAAGGCCGACTTCACAAAGCAGGTGGAGAAGCTCCTGCACGAGGCCGAGCTGGTGGCCACGATCGGCGAAGCGATCCAGCGGCCCGATTACGAATACCACGACGACGACACCTACCGCGGCTACGCGGCCGCCATGCGCGACGCCGCCATCAAGGCTCGTGACGCGGCGCTGAAGAGCGACTACGACGCCGCCCGCACGGCGGTGGGCGTGTTGAAAAAATCGTGCGACTCCTGCCACGGCGACTATCGCGGGTAGGCGGCTACGAGAGCGCGTCGGGGAAGACGTCGCGGGCGGGCCGCCACTCCGGCCAGTCGGACCGCCACACCACTTCCGTGCCTTCCGCCTGCCCCGCGTCGAGCCAGGCCTGCATCGACTCGGCCGGCAAAGGCTCCGTCGGCTCGCCGCCAGGAAAGGCAATGCACCACAGGAGGTCGGGCCGCTCGGCGAGCACCGGGTGGAGCGTGGGCCAGGCCGCGGTCGGCGCGGGAGCGGGTGCGAGGACAGGCTCAGCCGGAGGCAGCAGATCGCGTGTGGCGGGGCGGCCGGCATCGTGCGCGACCGTGGCCGCGACGGCCTCTCGGTTGAGGGGCAGCACGCGGGGAAGCGTCGCCGCCACGGCCGCGTCGAGATCGAGGAGCCGGGCCGTCGGCAGCGCCGACTCCGGGCCTGGGCTGCTCGAGCCTGGGGCGGGCACGCGAAACTTCGCGCCGCAGGTCGGGCACAGGCCCTTCCGGCCCGCGAACGAGTCTTTGACGTTGATCCGGTGCCCGTTGGGGCAGAACGCCACGATGCCCATGATGGATGCCGAACTTGCCGTTTCGGGGAGGCGGTCTTACGCTGTGCCTCCATCATGGCACGGCGCGACAAGCCTCAACCAGAGCCCGAGCAAGACGAGCGGCGTGGGCCGGTCGAGATCGCCCTCGTCGGCGACCTCACCGACAACGAGGCCGACATGACCGACCGGCTGCTCGGCATCGAGCCCGGCGGCGAGTGCACGATCTATTTCGACTCGCCCGGTGGCAGCCCGTATTGCGCGATGTCGCTCGTCACGCTCATGCGGCTGCGCGGCATCCGGGCCACGGGCATCGTCACGGGCGAGTGCTCGTCGGCGGCCCTGTGGCCGTTCGCCACCTGCACGCGCCGCATCGTCACACCCTACAGCGTGTTTCTCTTCCACCCGATGAAGTGGCAGAGCGAGGAGCATATCGGCATCACCGAGGCTGCCGAGTGGTCGCGGCACTTCGCGGAGCTCGAACGCGACATGGACGTGCTGCTCGGCGATCTCTTCGGGTCGGCGACCGAACTCATCGCCCAGTGGATCAAGACCCACCGCTACGTCACGGGCCGCGAGATGGTGAAAGCGGGCCTCGCCGAAATGGCGTCTTTGCAGCCGCTTTCCGGGCTTCTGCCCGTGGAAGCGGGCTGACGTCGGCTTCGTATAGACTGGGGCGGTGCAGATCCGCCCCGCTCACCCTCCCGCCCTTCGGAGCCGCCCCATGCGCCGCATGCTTGCCTCTGCGATCGCCCTGATCGTCGTCTGTTTCTGTGTTGGTGTCGCGCGGGCCCAGGCCGTAGCCGACGACGTGCGTGCCTTCACGATCGCCAACGGAGGGTTCTCGCTCGAGGCGCCCGCCGGCTGGAAGCAGGTGCCGCCGAAGTCGGGGATCGTGGAGACCGAGTTTGCCGTGCCGTCGGACGGCGATGCCGCCCCGGGCAGGATGACCGTGATGGGCGCCGGCGGCAGCGTGCAGGCCAACGTCGACAGATGGTATGGCCAGTTCACCCAGGCCGACGGCAGCGCCACGAAAGACAAGGCCACGACGAAGACGCTCAAGCTCGCCGGCTGCACGGTCACGCTCGTGGACGTGGCGGGCACGTTCAAAGACATGCCTGGCGGCCCGTTCGCCGGTGGGCAGGCCGTCGAACGGCCCGACTACCGGATGCTCGCGGCGATCGTCGAGACACCCGAAAAGGGTAGCTACTTCCTCAAGTTTTACGGCCCTGGGGCGACGGTCGCGAAGCATGCCGACGGCTTCCGGAAGATGGTCGAAGGGCTCGTGGCGGCGGGCAAGTGATTCCCGCGCACGACGCATGAAAGCCGCACGATGAAGATCCAGGAATTTCTCGAGCACCACGGGATCGCCGGCAATCCCTTCGCCGAGGAAGACGCGCAGAACGACACTGTCTTCAAGCGCACCTGTCTCGAGACCACGTTTCATCCGGCGTGGGACAAGATCTACGGAGACCCGGCCGACCCGAGCACATCGATCGTGTTTGGCGAGAAGGGAGCCGGCAAGACCGCGCTCAAGCTGCAGATGGTGCGGCAATTCGACAAGCACAACGATTCGGATCCCGAGCGCCGCACGTTCGTCGTGCTCTACGACGATTTCAACCCCTTCCTCGACAGGTTCGTGAGTCGGGCCGGCCCGCACCGGCCGGTCGAGAAGACGCTCGCCCAGTGGAAGCTGTGGGACCACATGGACGCGATTCTCGCGCTCGCCGTCACGCAGTTCGTGACCACGCTCACGGCGCCGGGGCAGAAACGGCCGCCGAAGCTCACGCCGCCGCAGGCCCGCGACCTCGCGCTCCTCGCCGCCTGCTACGACCAGTCGACGGGCGAGACGTTTCCGGCCCGCTGGCGGAAGCTGCGGCGCAAAGTGGGCTACACAGCCTGGCTCGGCCTCTGGCCGCTCGTGCTCGGCGTCGTGGCCACCGGCGTGTTTGGCGCGGCGACGGCGCTCTCCGTGAGCCGTGGCACGACGGACTGGCTCGGAGCCTGGTGGCCGTGGCTCGTGCTCGCCGCGGCCTGGGCGCCTTGGGCCGCGCGGCGGGCCCGGGCCACGTGGACGGCCTTTCGCATCGTGCGCAGCATGCGCACCGGGAATCGCACGGTCAGCCAGCTCGCGCGGGCACTCGCCCGGATGCCCGAGGTGGATCTCGCCGGGCAGCCGCTGCCGCTCATGGCCCGCAGCGACGACCGCTACGAACTGCTCGCGAAGTTTCAGGCGATCCTCGCGGCGCAGGGCTACGCCGGCACGGTGGTGATCGTCGACCGGCTCGACGAGCCGCATCTCATCAACGGCTCGGCCGAGCGGATGAAACAGGTGATCTGGCCGATGCTCGACAACAAGTTTCTCAAGTCGCCGGGCATGGGGTTCAAACTGCTGCTCCCGATCGAGCTCTATCGCTTCATCGAGCGCGAAGACGAGCAGTTCAACCAGCGGGCCCGGCTCGACAAGCAAAATCTCGTGCCCTCGCTCGAGTGGTCGGGTGAGACGCTCTACGACATCGCCTCGATGCGGGTGAAGGCGGCGAGCGTAGGCGACCCGCCGGCGACGCTCGCCCAGCTCTTCGAGCCCGAGGTCGACCAGCGGCGGCTCTTGGACGGCCTGCGCAGCCTGCGGGTGCCGCGGCAGCTGTTCAAGTTTCTCTACCGGCTGCTCGTGGCCCACTGCCATGCCCACACCGGCGAGCAGCCCGTGTACCAGATTCCGCTCGAGCGGTTCGACACCGTGCTGGCCGTGTTTCGTCGCGATCAAGACGCTTTTGATCGCGGCCTCGCGCCGCGGTAGCATCCGCAGGCCTGCGGTCTTCACGGTTGCGGGCTCCCCATACCCCATCGCCGGACGTTCGCTGCGCCCATCCTGGGCTCCGCTCACTCGGATCTGCCTGCGCTCCGGCATCCATGCCTCCGCTGGTCAGATACGCCGGCTCCCGGGGCACGGGGAGCCCGCAACCTTCCCCGCTTGATCTGTTTGACCGTTTTTTCGTCAGCCGAGTCCGGTTCGCATGGACATTCACTCCCTCGTCGTTGGCCGTGACTTGATGGCGTGCCGGTTCGAGGTCGTGTTCAACGCCGGCGAGGTGGAGAACGCGACGGAACTCGCCGTCGATGCGCTCGATCTCGTCGAGCAGATCGAAGCGCGGATTACGGTGTATCGCGACACGAGCGAACTGGCCCGGCTCAACGCCACGGCGGCGCAAGGCTGGCAGAACGTCTCCCCCGATCTGTTCGCGCTCTTGCTGCACGCCCGCGGCCTCGCATCGCGAACGAACGGCGCATTTGATTGCGCATCTGGTGCGCTGACCCGCGCCTGGGGGTTTCTCGAACGGCGCGGGCGGATGCCGGCGGACGATGCGCTCGCGGCGGCCCGGGAGCGGTCGGGCCTCGGGCTCGTGGAATTCGACGAGGAGGGCCGTCGGGTGCGGTTTCTCCGGCCGGGCGTCGAACTCAACTTCGGTGCCATCGGCAAGGGCTGGGCGATTGACCGGGCGCTCGGCGAATTGCGGCTGGCGGGCGTGCCCAGCGTGCTCGTGCATGGCGGGCAGAGCAGCGTGCGGGCGCGGGGCGTGCAGGGGCCGGCGCTCCCGGGCCGCCGCGGCTGGCAGGTGGGGCTGCGGCATCCGCTGCGGCCGGCAGAGCGGCTCGCGACGATCACGCTCGACGATCGCGCGCTCGGCACGAGTGGCTCGGGCACGCAGTTTTTCGTCGACCGGGGGCGGAAACTCGGCCATATCCTCGACCCGCGCACCGGCCTGCCCGCGGAGGCGGGTGTGATCGCCGCGACCGTGATCGCCCCTGAGGCAGCCGATGCCGACGCCCTCTCGACCGCGCTGTACGTGCTCGGCGCAGATGGACTTTCGAGCGTGGCGGCCCCCGGCGGCGACGTGGGCGCGATCCTCGTCCTGCCGGGCGACAGGCCCGGGATCGTGCGCGTTATCGTCGCGAATCTCGACGCCAAAACGTGTGTGGTGCCGGAGTCGGCCGGGGTCGAGGTCGAACGGATCGCGTAGGCTATACTGCCCACGTCGTTCGCTCAGAAAAGTCACCCGCTCACTCGCCTCCCCAAACCATGTTCGACTGGTTCGAGCGGGGTTCCTACCTCGGCATCATTTTCTTTCTCGCCCTCACGGGCATCGGCCTGCCCGTGCCCGAAGAGGTGCCGATCGTGGCGGCAGGAGTGGCCAGCCGCGCCGGGGCCCTGCACTGGTATTACGCCCTCCCCGCCTGCCTCGTCGGAGCTCTGCTGGGCGACAGCCTGATGTACGCCATCGGCCGCTTCTTCGGCGCCCGGGTCTTGAAGGAACACCCCTGGTGGTCGGGGTTTCTGACAACGGAGCGCGAGAAGACGATCGAGGACCTGCTCAAGAAGCATGGTCTCAAGGCCTTCTTCGTGGCCCGGTTTCTCGTGGGCCTCCGCAGCCCCTTCTATCTCACGGCCGGCATCCTGCGGGTGAAGTATCGGTGGTTTCTCTTCGCCGACTTCATCTGCGCCTCGATCGTGATCGGCGGCTTCTTCGGCCTGGCCTACCTGTTTGGCGACCGCATCACGGGGCTCATCCAGTCGGCGGAGCGCGGCTTCACGGCCGTGCTCATCGTGGCGGGCCTCGCCGCCCTCGCCGTGATCGCATTTTTCTCGTTCCGCAAGCGCCGCATCCGGATGCTCGACCACGACCCCGAAGCCCTGTTCGAAAACCGCGAGATCCTCCTCGGCCCCGCCGCCGACCGCATCGCTGATGCCGTGAACCTTGGCGACGTGAACCACGAGCAGAAGTAGCGTGGGGCACGCGTCCCGCTTGCCATCGCTGTAACTGCGCCGGCTCAGGGTTACCCCGTACCGTCTCGCCGGACGCTCACTTCAGCCATCCTGGCTTCCGCTCGCTCGGACCTGCCTGCGCTTCGGCATCCTGCCTGCGCTGGTCAGCTACGCCGTCTCAACGGCAGGAGTAACCCCTCGCCTCCCCTTTCAGTTGAGGAGGCTCCGGGCTCCCCGTGTCCCGCTCGCCGGCGTATTTGACCAGCGGAGCCATCTTCACGCGAACACCCGGCATCGTGCCGCTGTTCGCTTGGCGGGCCTCCGCCCGCTGGTATTCAACCGGGCCTCCGGCCCTGACGTTCGCGTGGGGAGCCGAGCTTTGCTCGGCGACCGTAAGCCGGCGCCGACGCCAGGACGGCGGCGACGGCGCGACTCTCGCCAGGCGCAGCGCAGGCAAATCCGAGTGAGCCGGAGCCTGGAGGGCGGAGGCGAACGTCCGGCGAGACGGTACGGGGTGACCCTGAGCCGGCGCGGGCCAATCGAGCGAGAGAGACAGGCTGAAGCCTGTCCTACCGGTTGTGCGGCTTGTGACGGGCAGGGTGTGTCGATTCCGGTGACTTGTCGCCCGGCGGCGACTTTGCCGTCGCCATTTTGCGACCTAGGAAAGAGGTGGCAGTTGTCGCTCTCGGAGATTCCACCCGTGCCTGCATCGCCCCGTGTCGCCCCGCCGCCGTCCGGCACCCTGCTCGGATCGCATCCGGCCGTCCACCGGATCACGGACCTGGTCGACCGTGTCGCCACCACGCCGGTGAGCGTGCTCGTGACCGGGGAAACGGGCACGGGCAAGTCGCTGCTCGCCCGCGAGATCCATCGACGGAGCGGCCGGACGGGCCGGTTCGTCGAGGTGGCCTGCGGCAGCCTCTCCGAAACGCTGCTCGAAAGCGAACTCTTCGGCCACGTGGCCGGGGCGTTCACGGGCGCCGTCGCCGACCGGCCCGGAAAGTTTCTTCAGGCCGACGGCGGCACGATCTTTCTCGACGAGATCGCCACGGCGTCGCCGGCGCTGCAGGTGAAGCTCCTGCGGGTGCTGCAATCGATGCAGTTCGAGGCCGTGGGGGGCAGCAAGACGCATGCCGTCGACGCCCGCGTGATTCTCGCCGCCAATGAAGACCTCGCGAGCCTTGTCACTACCGGACGGTTTCGGGCCGACTTGTTCTGGCGGATCAACGTGGTCACGATCGAGATGCCGGCGCTCCGCGACCGCACGGCGGATATTCCGCTCTTGGCCGAGCACTTCCTGCGATCGGCCTCAGCCAGGGCCTGCCGGCTGGTGGAGGGCTTCACGCCTGCGGCCCTTGCCGCGCTCCTCGCGCACGACTGGCCTGGCAATGTTCGCGAGCTCGAGCATGCCGTGGAACGGGCCGTGTTTCTCGGCCGTGGTTCGCTCGTTGGTGTGGCCGATCTGCCGATGCTCGGGGGCGGCCGCGGGGCGTCGCTGACGCTTCCCGTGGCCGTGGGCCCGGCCGCGTGCTCGCTCAAGGTGGCGCTCACGCACCCCGAGCGGCAGATGATCATCGACGCGCTCGACCGCCACGGCTGGCGCCGCGATGCCGCCGCGAAGGCGCTCGGCATCAACCGCACGACGCTCTACAAGAAGGCGAAGAGGCTGGGGATGGACCTGGCGGCGCTCGCCCCGAGCATCCACACGAGCACGCCGGCCAGCCCGAGCCGGTAGGCGATGAACGGCCAGAGCGTGTGGCTCGTGAGCAGCCTGAGCAGCCAGCGGATCGCCGCGTAGCCGACGACCGCAGCCGTGAGCGTGCCGACGACTGCTTCGAGCGCGGCGTCGCCCGACCCGAAGATCGCTGCCCGCTGCTGCCAGGCTTCGAGGAGCCCCGCAGCTGCGACGGCCGGAAGCGAGAGCAAAAACGAGAAGCGGGCAGCCGTGGCCCGGTCGAGGCCGGTCGCCATACCCGAGGAGATCGTGACTCCGCTCCGCGACGTGCCGGGCACGAGGGCGAGCACCTGCGCGAGGCCCATCGCGAGCCCGTCGCCGAAGGTGACCGCGTCAAGGCCGTGTCGGCCCGCCGCGCCGCGCCGGCCGCGGCGCCAGGCAAGCCACTCGGCTGCGGCCATCAGGCAGGTGGTGAAGAGCAGGGCGCCGGTCACCACCTCCAAGCGGCGAGCCTCACCCCGGATCAGCTGCCGGGCCGCAAAGCCGACGGCCACGATCGGCACCGTGCCGAGGATGATCAGCAGGCTCGTGCGCGACTCAGGCGTGGCGAGCGGCCGGCCGGAGCGGAGGCCGGCCAGGAAGCCGGTGGCGAGGCGGGCGATGTCGTGCCGCATGGCGGCGCACACGGCGGCCAGCGTGCCGCACTGGATCACGGCGGAGTAGGCCGCCCCCGGGTCGTCCCAGCCGCACAGGGCGGGCACGATGCGGAGGTGCGCAGTGCTCGAAATCGGCAGGAACTCCGTGAGCCCCTGGACGATTCCGAGCGTGACGGCTTCGAGAAGCGACATGGCCGCTTCAAAATACCCTGTTCGTCGGGCATACTGTCGAGCTCGCATTTTGAACCCGGAGATTTCACACCCCCATGGGCGCTATGTTCCGTAACCTGAGCACGATCGGCCTTCCCCTTTCCGGACGCCCCAGCGAGCTGATCGAGCTGGCCCTGTCGTTTGGATTCGACTCGATGGACATCGACATCGTCGATTTCCAGCAGCAGGCCGAGGTGTACGGGGTGGAGCACGCCCGGCGGCTGATGGTGAGCGCCCGCCTCAAGAGCGGCATGTTTCACCTGCCGCTCGATCTGGGTGCCGACGACGAGGCGTTCGACCGCGATCTCGCCCTCCTGCCCAAGCGGCTGGAACTCGCCCACGCCACCGAGGCCTTGCGGGCGGCGGCGACCGTCGCACCGGCGAGCAACGAGCATTCGTTCAAAGACTTCTTCGAACTGCACCGCAAGCGGCTCGACACCGTGGGCGACATGCTCGCCAAGCACGGCATCATGCTCGGCCTGGCGATTCAGCCAGAGAAGGAAGCGAGCGAGGGCAAGGGCGGCCAGTTCATCAACACGTTCGAAGGTCTTCTCGGCCTCGTGGCCGTGTCGCACCCGAGCATCGGGGCGATCGTCGATACGTGGGCGCTGCACGTCACCGGCGAAGGGCCCGACATGGTCGCGAAGGTGCCGAAGGGTCGGATCGTGGAGGTTCGCCTCTCCGACGCCCCGCGAGACGTGCCAGGGGCTGAGTTGCATGCCAACCAGCGGCTGCTGCCCGGCGACGCCGGCACGATCAACACCGCAGCAGTGCTCGTGCAGGCCCGGGATGCGGGTTTCGATGGCCCGGTGACGCCATGGGCCGATCGCTCGGCAGTGACGGGCCGGGGCCGCGAGAAGATCGTGAAGCTCGCCGGCGATCGCGTCGACGCCGTGTGGCGCGAGGCGGGCCTGCCGATCGTGCCGCGCTGGTTCATGCCTGTGGCCAAGGAAAACGCCACGGTGTTCGGCGAGCCGATGGTGGCTGGCGCGGAGTAGCTTCACGGCATGTCTCGGCCTCCTGCCGAACATGCCTTGGCGGGCCTCCGCCCGCTGGAGGTGACCCGGCCCTCCGGGCCTGGCGCCAAGGTGTCACGCGGGCTCGCGGATCCACTTCACTCTCGGCGATCCGCCGCCGTCGACGGCTGAGCCGCGGATGAATTCCGAGACGTAGCGCAGCGTCTTGCCCGGGCGGTCGGGGTCGCGGAATGAATCGCCCTTCTGCAGGATCGGGAGCTGGTCGGGCATCCCACCGAAGGCGCGGGCGCCGGCCGCCTGGCAGGGAAACCAGTGCCCCTGCCCAGTGCCGTCGACGAGATAAAACTCCGGATAGCAGTGGCCCTCGACCCACACCGTGCGGGCGGGGATGCCCTCCGCGCGGCACACCGCTACGAACAGGCACGTGAGCTCCTCGCAGTCGCCCCAGCCATCGGCGAGGGCCCGCGCGGCGCCCTTCAGTTCGCCGTTGCGGTATTCCACCTTCTCGCGCACGGCGTCGTAGAGCGCCTCCACCTTGCGCCAGCCGGCGAGATCCTCGCCGGTGGTCTTCGCGAGCTTCACGATCTTCGGATGCCGTGTTTCGACATACGGGCTGGGGCCGAGGAAGGCCCGCAGGGCCCGGTCGGGCTTCTCCGGGGGCGCGAGCGAGGCGGGGTCGGCCGGGGCGATGATGGCCGCCCGGTCGAGCGAAAACGTCACGACCGCGCGGGCCGTTTCACCAGCCGGCAGGTCGGGAATCTCCACCACCATTTGCTTCACGCCGCCGGGCAGCGTGCGATACCGCAACGACCGCACGTCGGGCGAGAGATCCTCCGCCACGATCACCACCTTCTGCTCGGGCCAGTCGGCCGGCACCGGAAGCGTGGCGTAGATGCCCCGGCAGGGTCCGCCGTCGGCCGTGACCTCGAGACCCACCTTGAACTTCTGCTGCCGCGTGTCGCCGAGCGTGGGGCCGGCGCTGGCCTGCTCCGACTCCAGAAACTGGCCCCAGGCCGGCAGGGCGGCGGAGGCGACGACGAGGGCCACGAGGCATGTCCGAACCATACCGCAGATATCGGCGGCCACGGCGGGCGGCGATCGGCAACAGGGGGCGGATGTGGGCTGGGCAAGTGACGCGGCCGTGGCAAAACACTCGATTGTTCGCGGCAGACGCCGCTGCTACACTCCGGAACTCGATTTTTCGTGGCCCGAGCGACCCGTTCCTCTTACCCCGTTTACCCCCGAAACCCCACACGCATGGTCAACCGCAACCTCATCCGCGAACTTGAACTTGGAGACGAACTCGACCAGGAACTCGAACTGGCCATGGCCGGCACCGACGCCGGCGAATACTCGGTGGGCACCTCCACCCTCGCGGTGAATTCGGTGTTGATGGGGAAGATTTTGCGGGTGGACGACGAGTTCGTGCTCGTCGACGTGGGCTACAAGAGCGAAGGCCACATCCCGCGCAACGAGTGGGACGAGTCGGAGCCGCCGCCGCAGATCGGTGACACCGTCAAGGTGCTCCTCGAGGAGTTCGAGGATGGCCAGCAGGAGGAGCAGCGGGGCCTGATCACGCTCTCGAAGCGGAAGGCGCGCCGGATCGAAGACTGGCTGCGCGTGATGGAGAGCGTCAAGGAAAACGACGTCGTCACCGGCTACGTGACCCGCAAGATCAAGGGCGGCCTGCTTGTGGACATCTCGGGTGTCAACGTGTTTCTGCCGGCGAGCCAGGTCGACATCCGCCGCCCCGCCGACATCGGCGACTACTGCGGCCGGGCGATCCAGTGCCTCGTGCTCAAGATCGACGAAGCGCGGCGCAACATCGTGGTCTCGCGGCGGGCGCTCATCGAGCAGGAGCGGGCCGAGCGGAAGAAGCAACTCATGGAGTTGCTCGAAGTGGGCCAGGTGCGGCGCGGCATCGTCAAGAACATCGCCGACTTCGGCGCGTTCGTCGATCTCGGCGGCATCGACGGCCTGCTCCACATCACCGACATGTCGTGGGGCCGGATCGGCCACCCGAGCGAGATGGTGCAGATCGACCAGGAGATCGAGGTGCAGGTGCTGCACATCGACCGCGAGCGCGAGAAAATCGCCCTCGGCATGAAGCAGCGCACGGCGAGCCCGTGGGCCAAGGTGGCCGACAAGTATCCGGTGGGCACCGTCTGCATGGGCACGGTGGTCAACGTGATGAGCTACGGCGCGTTCGTGAAGCTCGAAGACGGCGTCGAGGGGCTCGTGCACATCTCCGAGATGAGCTGGACGAAGCGGGTCAGCCACCCGAGCGAGCTCGTGAAGCCGGGCGACGAGGTCGAGGTGGTGGTGCTCGCCATCAACAAGGAGAAGCAGGAAATTTCGCTGGGCATGAAGCAGACCCAGCAGAATCCCTGGGAGAAGGTGGCCGCCGACTACCCGCCGGGCGCGATCGTCAAGGGCGTGGTGCGAAACCTCACCAACTACGGCGCCTTCATCGAGATCGACGACGGCATCGACGGCCTGCTCCACGTCACCGACATGTCGTGGACGCGCAAGGTGACGCACCCGAGCGAAATGGTGGAGAAGGGCCAGGAGATCGAGTGCAAGGTGCTCTCGGTGGACCAGCAACGCCGCCGAATCGCCCTCGGGCTCAAGCAGATGGCCGACGATCCGTGGACGGGCGACATCCCCTCGCGGTACAAGGCGGGCGACGTCGTGAACGGCACGATCACGAAGATCACGAACTTCGGCGTATTCGTGGGCCTCGAAGATGGCCTCGAGGGGCTGCTCCACATTTCGGAGCTCTCCGAAGACAAGGTGGAGAACGCGGAAGACTTCGTGAAGGTGGGCGACGCGATCGAGGTGAAGATCCTGCGCGTGGACACCGACGACCGGAAGATCGGCCTCTCGAAGAAGCGAGTGGGCTGGTCGGCCGAACGCGAAGCCGCCGAGGCCGCCGAAGAAGTCTGACTGGAGGACAGGCTGCAGCCTGTCCTCCAATTTGCGGCAGCCGCACGCCCGCTCTACTCGATCTGAATCGCCCGCACGGGGCCGAGCGTCTCGGTTGGCCCGGCCGGGCTGGCTCCGTGGGCGATGCCCAGCGGTGAGAGCCGCAGTGAGCCGCCGCGGACGATCTGGCGAGGTCTGGCCGCGTCGCCCTCGAGTCGCACGCGGCGCGGGATCGCATGCGGTGCCCCGCCTGCCTGGGTGAGCTGCTGCTCGAGCACTTCGCCCGAGGCCGGATCGACGACGTCGAAGGCCACGAGCGCCGGCGGGGTGCCGACCCACACGGCGAGTCGTTTGCCGGGCACGAGCGTTCGCAGGTCGAGGCTCTCGAGCGTGGAGACGGGCAGCCGGGCCGCGGCCACGGGGTGGCCGATGGGAGCGTCGCGAGCCTCGGCAGCGGCGGCAGCGGCGGCAGCGGCGGCTGGTGCGGCTGGTGCGGCTGGTGCGGCTGGTGCGGGTTGGACTGGCTGAACGGCAGGTACCGCCTGCACGGCGTAGGCCGGCTGCGGCACGGGGCCCGGCGGGGGCGATGCGGGCTCCGCCTCCGCGTCCACGGGCACTGTCGTGGCGTTGACCAGCCGCGTGCCGCGATCGACGAGGCCACGGAGGTCGCCCGTCGCGGCGAACCCGCCGACGATCAACCCGAAACCGGCCAATTTGCTGAGGAACGACTGCATCGACCCAAGTATGCACCGTGTTTCAGGCCATGCGTGCAGAAAAGGAGGACAGGCTTCAGCCTGTCACGTGCCGACAGGCTCAAGCCCGTCCTACAGAGTTTTCAACACCGCCAGCACCTGCTCGTCGTGGCCATCGACCTTCACGGCCATGAAGACCTTCACGACGGTGCCGGCCGCGTCGATCACGAACGTGCTCCGGGCGATCCCCATCGACTTCTTGCCATACATGTTCTTCTCGCGCCAGGCCCCATATTTCTCGGCGACCTTGTGCCCCTCGTCGGCCAGGAGCGCGAACGGCAGTTTGTATTTGGCCCGGAATTTCGCGTGGCTCGCCGGGGAGTCGGGGCTGACGCCGAGCACCACGGCCTTGTGCTTGGCAAATTTTGCCTTCGCGTCGCGGAACCCACAGGCCTCGCGGGTGCAGCCCGGGGTGTCGTCCTTGGGGTAGAAATAGAGTACGACCGGCGCACCCCGCAGGCTCGAGAGCTTGAGTTTCGTGCCGTCGTGCGTGGGCAGCGTGAAGTCTGGCGCCTTCGATCCTTCCTCGATCCAATCGGCCATCGGTGTAGCACTCCTTCCTTCGTAAATCCAACACATCCCAATCGGTAACGCGCCGGCTCGGGTGCCGGTTGATCGCATCCGTCGGAGATATGTCTATGCACCAAGCCTTCCTTCGGGTAGCCCTGCTCACGCCGCCCGGCCGTGGTGCGCTTGCCGTCGTGGGTGTGGCGGGTAGCGGCGCGCTGGCAGCCGTTGCGCGGCTGTTCAATCCGCGCGGGCCGGTGCCGCTTGCGGAGAGGTCGGATGGCGCGATCGTGTTTGGCCGGTGGGGCGATCCGGGGCGGGGTGAGGACCTCGTCGTGGTGCGGCGGTCGGCCGAGCGGCTGGAGGTGCACTGCCACGGCGGCCTGGCGGCGAGCGAGGCCGTGCTGGCGAGCCTCGAGCAGAGCGGGGCCGTGCGGCAGACGTGGCAGGACTGGCTCGCGGCGGGCGGAGCATCGGTGATCGAAGTCGAGGCTCGCGAGGCACTCGCCCGGGTTGGTGGGCCGAAGGCGGCGCAGATTCTCTGCCGGCAACTCGCCGGTGCGCTCGACGCCGAGTTGGCTCGGATCGTGGCGCTCGATGCGGCGGGTGATCTCGCTGGGGCAGCCGCAGCCCGCGATCGGCTGCGGCGGGCGGCCCGCGTCGGCCTGCGGCTGGCGCGGCCGTGGCGGGTGGTCGTGGCGGGGGACGTGAACGCGGGCAAGAGCAGCCTCGTGAACGCGCTCGCCGGCCACGGCCGGAGCATCGTGTCGGCCGAGCCGGGCACCACCCGCGACGTGCTCGAAACGCGGATCGTGCTCGACGGCTGGGAGATCGACCTCGTCGACACGGCCGGCCTGCGAGACGATCCAGCCGGGCCCACGGAGGCCGCGGGGATTGCGAGGGCGCGAGACGCGGCTGCCACGGCGGATCTCGTGGTGCACGTGGTCCCCGTGGGGCGACCGTCCCGGTCGCCGTCAAACTGGCAAGCGGGACGCTTGCCGCACATGCAGACGGCAAGCGAGACGCGTGCCCCGCATGGCAAGCGGGACGCTTGCCCCACAATTCTCGTCCTCGCGAAGTGCGACCTCGCATCGCACGATGGCGACGGTCCGCCCGATGCCATCCGCACGTCGGCCGTCACGGGCTTCGGCATCAATGTGCTCGCCGCGGCGATCATCCGTCGGCTCGTGCCGGAGGAGCATGATGAGCCTGATCTGCTCCTCGGTGCCGTGCCATTCACGCAACAGCAGGTGAACGGGATTGCGTGACCCCCATTCACGTGCGATCGAGCCAAAAGCCCGGGAGTTGTCGGTCATGCGCGAGCGCGACGACAAAGACCGTTTGGCCGACGATTCGATATACGAAACCATACGGATACTGCCGGATTTTGCGGTAGCGGTGCACCTCATCACACAAAGGCGAGGCTTCGGGATGGCTGGCAACGAACATCAAGGCCTGTTCAGCGTTGGCCTCAAATCTCAGTGCGACCCCGGGGCTGCGCTCGTGGTACCACCGAAACGCCGCCACATATTCCTGCACGGCGTCGGGGTGGATCGATACGCTGTGCACGCCGTTTATCCTGCGGCGTCGCCTCGGGCACGACGCTTGGCTTCGTTCCACGACACGCACGCGACATCGCCGCGATCGATGTCTGCCGACCGTTGACGGACTGCGCGGATCCACTCCTCGCCGGTCGGTGATGGCGCCGGTGGCTCGGATGCGGACAGCAGCGCCTCAGCGAGGTCGAGACGATCCGCTTCCGAGAGCGACAGCGCTGATACGAGAAGATTTTCCGCGATGGGACTCATGGTGGCACTGTACCAACGTATAGAAGCCATGGCAAGCGGGACGCTTACTCACATGCGGGTCAATATCTCGGCACGGCCGGATCGACGTCGGTGCTCCAGGCGTCGATCCCGCCCTGCATGCTCTGCGCGCGCGAGAAGCCCTGCTCGCGAAGCCACTTTGCGACGCGCAGGCTGCGCATGCCGTGGTGGCAGTGGACGATGATCGGCTTGCCTCGCCAGGCCTCGAGTTCGGCCACCCGCTCGGTGATCTCCTGCATCGGCAGGAGCATGGCGCCGGCGATCTTCGCCGTGGCATGCTCTTCGGGAGTGCGGCAGTCGAGAAGCAGGAGGGCGGCCGAGGGCGGCGTGTTGCGGAGTGCGCTTGCCGCATCGGCGGCGGAGATCTCGATGGCGGGAGAGTCGCTCATGCATGCATCCCAGCACAAAAGAAGGCGGCCGGCAACTCGCGTTGCCGGCCGCCCGTGAATCAGGCCATCAGGTGATGATCCGTCCGGAATCAGTACTCCGGAATCGGCTCGCCGCTGCCGCGGGTGTTGAGGGCATGGTACGTGTTGTTGGAAACATCCGCACCAATAAACTCGACGTGTCCGTCGGCGAACAAGTGGCCAATGATCTTGCCAGCATGGTCGCTCGATGGGCCCCACGTCATATCGGTGGTGCCACCGCCCGTGCCCAAGGTGAACGTCTGAGCCGTCGGCGGCAGCGTCGTCGTGGCCGTGCCGGACATGAGCGCCAAGCGAGTGCTCGTACCCGACCACACTCCATTGGTGAGCGTACCCGAGGTAAAGGAAGGCATGTGGTACAGCTCTCCCAGGATCCACCGGCACGGGCCGCCCGTAGACGTGTCCGGATTGATCCGACTTTCGGAGAGCATCACCGTCTTGCTCGTGCCGTCGGAGAAATCGCGGAACCCGAGCCGCTGCGTGTGCGACAGGCCACCGAGGCCCGCGGACGTCGATGCCACGGTCTGAACCGTTGCGACACCATTCGCAATACCAGCGTTCGCACGATAGTTGCTCACGCCGTCCGCACTGCCGGTCACGGTCGTGTTGCCAGCAAAGCTCGGGCAGAGTGCAAAGTTCAACTTTGTCGAACCGGGTGAATTGGCAGCCGAGCGAATCTGTTGGCCCGACGAGTTGTTCCCGTTTGGACCACTCGACGTGACCGACGAGCCGTCGATGAACGGCTTTGTGTTATTGGCTGTGCCTGTGATGAGCCGAAGTAGGTTCGTCTCTTCCATGCCACCGAGGGCCTGGGCGAGCCAACTAAACCCGCCGTTGTTTCCGGCACCAGTCCCGCCCGTACTCATCCACGGGAAGAAATTGTCGCCGCCGCGGGCGTTCGAGTCGGCGTAGACGTGCAGGCCAACGCCGAGTTGCTTGAGGTTATTCGAGCAGCTCGAACGACGGGCTGCTTCACGGGCAGCCTGCACGGCCGGCAGCAGCAGGCCGACGAGCGTGCCGATGATCGCGATCACCACCAAGAGCTCGACGAGCGTGAAGCCCCGTCGCTTGGCAATTGAGGAAAGTTTCATGAATACACCTTTTGAAGCCCAATCGGGCGGGAAATGAAAAAATGAACAAATCGACCGAGAAGGTCGGCCCGGACAATACGGGTGAAAAACGGAATCGGTTCACATCCCCGCGGCAGTCCGTTGCAAACTTTCTCGCTAGCCCCTAACTCCTGGATACTATCGGAATTTTTTGGCAGCCGTCAACTGCCTGCCCCCAGATGTCCAAACCTCTTTCCAACCCCGAGCAGGCCCGGCAGTTTGCCGTCGACGTTGTCGGCCGCCTGCGGGCGGCTGGCCACGAGGCGCTGTGGGCGGGCGGCTGCGTGCGGGACGAGCTTTTGGGACGAATTCCTGCCGATTACGACGTGGCGACGGCGGCGAAGCCCGACGAGGTGCGCCGGGTGTTCGGGCACGGCCGCACCCTCGCCGTGGGGGCTGCCTTCGGCGTGATCACCGTGCTCGGGCCGAAGGGGGCTGGGCAGATCGAGGTGGCGACATTTAGGACGGACGCCGCCTACACCGACGGCCGCCACCCCGCCGGCGTCACTTTCTCGACCGCGCCCGAAGACGCTCAGCGGCGTGACTTCACGATCAACGGGCTCTTCTTCGACCCCCTGACCGGGGATGTGCACGACTACGTGGGCGGCCGGGCCGATCTGGCAGCGGGCGTGGTGCGGGCAATCGGCGTGCCCGCGATGCGGTTTGGCGAGGACCATCTGCGGATGCTGCGAGCCGTGCGGTTCGCGGCGGCGTTTGGCTTCGCCCTCGACGGCGAGACGCGGGCGGCGATCGAGCGGATGACGCACCTCGTGACCACGGTGAGCCCCGAGCGGATCGCGGCGGAATTGCGGGCGATGGTGAGCCGCTCGGGCCGGCGGCGGGCGGTCGAACTGCTCGCCGACACGGGGCTCGCGAAGGAGGTGCTGCCGGAGATCGCGCCGGGCGCAGCGGGCGACTCGGCCGCGGCGTGGGCCGCGGCAGCCCGGATCATCGACGCGCTCGACGAGCCGAGCCTGGCGACGGCGCTGGCCGCGCTGTATGAGCCGGCAGGAGCGGCGCCGCTGCGGCAGGCTGCGAATCGCCTGCGGCTCTCGAATCGGGAGGTGAAGCTCGCCGGGTGGCTGCAGGAGGCCGTGGCCATGTGCGATGGGCCGGGCGTGGCCGGGCGGCCGTGGTCGGAGGTGCAGCCATGGCTCGCGCACGAAGATGCGTTTTTGCTCGCGGATCTGCTCCGGGCCCGGGCCGACTGCGGGCGTGGCGCGGCCGCGACGGCCGCATGGGTGACGGCGCAGATCGCGCGGCCGCGGGCCGAGCTCGATCCACCGCCGCTCGTGACGGGCGCCGATTTGCTCGCGGCGGGCGTGGCTGCGGGCCCGGCGATGGGGGCGACACTCGCGCGGCTGCGGGCGCTGCAGCTCGATGGTGTGATCGCGACGCGGGAGGAGGCGCTCGCGCGGGCGCTGTAGGACAGGCTTCAGCCTGTCGAATGCGGCGAGGAAGCCTGTCCTACATGGGCGGGGCGGCCGGGTCGGGGAGGTCGGCGAGGGAGTCGAGCTTGAACACTTCCAGGAATTTCGCCGTGGTGCGGTAGCTCGGCTCGGCGGCTTTGTCGGCCGGCGGCACGAGCTCGAGCAGGCCGCGCCGCACGAGCAGGCGCAGCGTGGTGGGGGCGGCGTCGCAGCCGAGATCCACGAGTTTGTCGCGGGCCACGGGCTGGTTCCACGCCACCAGGGCGAGCACGTCGAGCGCTTCGCCGTCGAGCCGCACCATCCGGGCTCGGGCCTCGAGCACCTGGCCCAGCCGGGCGTATTCGGGCCGCAGTCGCAGCACCCAGCCCGAATCCTGCGACACGATCTCGTAGGGGCAGTTGTTGGCCGCGTATTCGCGGCGAAGCTCCGCGACGAGCTCGTCGACCTCCTGCGGCCGCACGCCCCGCATCAGGCTCGCCACCTTGCGGCTTGTGAGCGCGGTGCCGTCGGTCTGGCCCACGAAGAGCAGGGCTTCGAGGATGCTGCGCGGATTGACCTTGGCGTCGGCGGCGTCGTCAGCGGCGGCGAGCCCGTCGTCGAGGTCGGGCGATGCGTCCACCCGCACGATGTCGTCGCTGGCCGACTTCGCGGGGCCGGCGTAGGGATCGGCGGTGCCCATCATCGCGGCGAAGGCCTGCGCGAGCCGGTCGATCGACAAGCCGCCGTCAGCGGGCGCGGCCGTGAAGCCGGTGGCGGGCGCAGGGGGGGATTTTTTGGGGGGCATGCTGTCCTACTTGCGGACGAGCTTCCGGCCTTTGCCCGTCATCGGCACGCTCTTGAGCGGTTCGGGGGCGCCGTCGAGCGGATCGCCCGACTTGATGCCCGCGAGCCGATCGTTGATGCGGGCCGCATATTGCTCCGACAGCTCGAGGCCGAGGAACGAGCGGCCGAGCTTCTTGGCCACGGCGAGCGTGGTGCCGCTGCCGCCGAAGGGGTCGAGCACGAGGTCGCCGGCATTGCTGCACGCGCGGATGATCCTGCCAAGCAGCTGCTCCGGCATCTGGCAGCCGTGCCAGCCCGAGCGTTCCTTGAACGTGCCGCACACCCGCGGGAAGTACCACGTGTCGGCATCGGCGGAAAAGCCATCCGGCAAATCCTGCGGCCGGAGGATCCAGGTGTCGTCGGGCAGGCGACCGGTGGGGTTGGCCCGCTTGTCTCCATACACGAGTTCGCGGGCGCTCGGTACACGGATCGCGTCGACGTTGAACGTGAACGCGGCGGGATCTTTCACGAAGTGGAAGAGATGGGCGTGCGACCGACTGAACTTCTGCTTGCAGTTCACGCCGAACGTGTAATACCACACCACCCACGACCGGCAGGTGAGGCCGAGCTCGCGGGTGGCGAGCACCTTGAGCTCGGCCGCGTATTCGTCGCCGATGGCCAGCCAGAACGTGCCGTCGTCGTGGAGCACACGCACAATCTCCGCCATCCAGCGCCGCGACCAGGCCAGGTAGTCGTCGGCCGTGCGGCGATCGTCGTAGGTGTCGTAGTCGTAGCCGATGTTGAACGGCGGGTCGGCGAACGCGAGATGCACCGTGCCGGACGGCACATTCGCCACGAGGTCGAGGCAGTCGCCCCGATGGACGCGGTCGAGGGCGAGCGGCGTGTGGATTCCTTTCCGGGCCATGGGGGCAATGTAGCGGCTACAATCCCCTCCATGAAACACACCTCCAAAAAACCGACTGCGGCCCCGTCCGTTTCCGCTCCCGACCTCACCGCGGCGCGAAAGCTCGTGCTCGAACTGATGGCGATCCGCGGGGGCTCCGGGGATGAAAAACTCGTGGCCGAGCGGATCGTGAAGCACCTCCGCGACGCGGGCTGCCCGAACGACGCCATCGCCTTCGACACGGCCCACACGAAGACGCCGCTCAAGGGCAACGTGGGCAACCTCATCGTCAAGCTGCCAGGCACGATGCCGGGGCCGCGCCGGCTGCTCATGGCCCACATGGACACGGTGCCCGTGTGCCTCGGCTCGAAGCCGGTGGTCGCCGGGCGATTCGTGAAGAGCGCCGATCCTGCCACGGGCCTCGGAGCCGACGATCGCTCGGGCTGCGCCGTGGTGCTTGCGACCGCGGTCCAAATCCTGCGCCAGAAGCTGCCGCATCCACCGCTCACGTTTCTCTTCGCCATTCAGGAAGAGGTGGGGCTCTACGGTGCGCGGTTCGTGAAGGCGGCCGATCTGGGCCGGCCGAAGCTGGCCTTCAACTTCGACGGTGGGGCCGTCGAAAAGATCACCGTGGGCGCGACGGGCGGCCATCGGCTCGATATCCGCATTGCGGGCACCCCGAGCCATGCGGGCGTGGCTCCGGAGAAGGGCGTGTCGGCGCTGGCGATCGCGTCGTTGGCGATCGCGTCGCTCGTCAACGACGGCTGGCATGGCCTCGTCGAGAAGAAGGGCAAGCGGGGCACGAGCAACGTGGGCACGATCCACGGCGGCTCGGCCACGAACGTGGTCGCCGAGTCGGCAACGCTCAAGGCGGAGGCCCGTGGCCACGACCCCGCATTTCGCAACCAGATCGTGAAGGCGATCGAGACGGCGTTCAAGGATGCAGCCAAGCGGATCAAGAGCGTGGACGGCAAGACCGGCAAGGTGACGATCGCAGGCCGGCTCGACTACGAAGCCTTCCGGCTCGACGACGACGAGCCGTGCGTGGTGGCGGCCGAGGCTGCCGTGAAGGCGATCGGGCTCGTGCCGCGGCGCGAGATCTCGAACGGCGGCCTCGATGCTAACTGGATGGCGGCCAACGGCATCCCCACCGTGACGCTTGGCTGCGGGCAGATGGAGATCCACACCACGAATGAGAAGCTCGACCTCGATGCGTTTGAAAACGCGTGTCGCGCCGCCCTGCGACTGGCCGTGAGAGCGTAGTTTGTAAGACAGGCTTTAGCCTGTCGAATGCGGGCGGATTTATGACAGGCTGAAGCCTGTCCTACATTCGGCGGTCGAGTGCGCGGCGGCAGGCGGCGAGGAAGCGGGCCGCCGACTCCGGCTGTGCCGGCCAGGTTTCGCAGGCTGCAGCCGCGGTGGCGTCGAGCCAGTCGGCCCGCAGGCGGCGGGCGGTCTCGTCGTCGGCCGCGACGATCGCTTCAGCCGAGCCGAGCGCCGCCGTCACGAGTTCGGTGAGCTTGGGCGAGCCGGAGGCGGCGTCGAGGTCGGAGGCCGCGACATGCAGCACGACGGGCACGCCCGTTTCGATCGCGAGGTCGGCGAGGATGCCGGCGTGAAGTATCACGAGCACGTCGGGATCGACCTTGTCCACCGCTTCGGCGATCGTCTGCCGCGCCGTCTCGCGGGCCAGGCCGAGCAGGCTCGGCGAGATGCCGCCCGCCGCGGCCAGAAACGCGGCCGGTGAGCCGTCGCGCACGGCGGCGAGGAAGCCGCGATTGGCGGCGGCGATGTCGTGGAAGTGAATGCCGTGCAGGCCGGGCGGCTGCTCGGCGAGGCTCGGGATCGAACTCGGGCCACAGGCGACCGCTTCGCCGCCGTGGTCGCGAACCGCCGCCCGCAGCGCGTGCACTCGGGTGGCGGGCGGATCACAGGAGCCGTGATCGATGACGAGCAGGCGCATGTGGGCGATCGTCCGTCAGAGCCAGCCACACCAGCGGCAGGCGGTCAACGCGACTGCCATCCAGGCCGCCGCTCCCCAGTCATCGGCCATGATACCGAGGCCCGCGGGCAGGTGCTCGAGCTGGCGGCACGGGAAGGGCTTCGTGATATCGAACAGTCTGTGGAGGGCAAACGCTGCGACGAGCAGCGGCAGGCTGTCAGGCAGTGCCGTGCGGGCCGCGACGGGCACCGCGAGCAGCCCCAGTGGCACGCTTGCCATCTCGTCGTAGACGATCGCGCCCGGATCGCCACCCCGGCCGAGCCTGCGGGCCGCCGCGGTGCAGATCGGCACGCCCAGCGCGTTGACGGCCACGATCGCCGCCGCCTCGGCTGCAAAGGGCAGATCGAGCCGCCCGAGCATCACCGCCACGGCCACGCCGAGCGCGGCCCCGAACGTGCCGGGCGCGAACGCCGCACGGCCGAGTCCGCCACACGTGGCGGCCAGCACGGCCGGAGCGAACCAGTCCACAGGGGTCGAGGCCCCAGGGGACGGTTCGCCGGGCGTCGGGGTGTCGAGGGAGGAACCCATGGCCCGTTATGGTAAGACTTGAGCCATGAATATGCCCGTCGAACCCTCGCGGATAGACCGCCTCGAGCTCGTCGAATTCCCCCACCCGGCGCTCTTGCGGCGGGCCCGGCCCCTCGTGCGCATCGACGACACGATCCACGACGTGGTCGAGCAAATGTTCGAGATCATGTATCAGGCGGGGGGCATCGGCCTGGCGGCCACCCAGGTGGCCCTGCCCTACCGGCTGTTCGTCGTGAACCTCGAAGCCCGGCCCGACGCCGGCGAAGAGCTCGTGTTCATCAATCCCTCGCTCTCCCGCCCGCGTGGCAACGCCGTGCAGGAAGAGGGCTGCCTGAGCCTGCCGGGCCTGAGGATGGACGTCCGCCGGCCCGAACAGATCGTCGTCAAGGCGTGGTCGCTCGAAGGCGAGCCGTTCGAAGAGGATCTCGACGGACTCTTGGCCCGCGTGGTGCAGCACGAGTTCGACCACCTTGAAGGGCGGCTGTTCACCGATCGGCTGCCCGATGCGGCGGCGCTCGAGGCCCGGCGGTCGCTCGACACGTTTCGCGAGGTGTTCGCCGGCAAGCAGTCGCGGGGCGAATTGCCCATCGATGCCGAGCTCCTCGCCCAGCTCGATCGACTCGCAGCGGAGCGGTGCGGGAACGCCTGACGGGCATGACGTCGCTCCAGCCGCTGCGGCTCGTGGTGATGGGCACGGGGCCGTTCGCCGTACCGATGTTCCGTGCCCTCGGGCAGTCGCACCACCGCATCGAGGCCGTCGTCACCCGGCCCGATCGTGTGGCGGCCGGCCGCCGGCCGCCGCCCAACCCGATGCGCGAGGCGGCCCAGGCGGCCGGCGTGCCGATCCTCGCGCCCGAGCGCATCAACGACGACGCCGCGCTCGACGCGCTCGCCAGGCTCGCGCCCGACCTGTTCGTCGTCTGTGACTACGGCCAGATCCTCTCGCCCCGCGTGCTCGCGCTCGCGCCGCTCGGGGGCATCAACCTGCACGGCTCGCTCCTGCCCCGGCACCGCGGCGCCGCCCCGATCCAGTGGGCGCTCCTCGAGGGCGACCCGATCACGGGCGTGAGCGTGATCCACATGACGCCCGCGCTCGACGCCGGGGCGGTGATCGTGGCCCGGGCCGCGCCGATCTATCCCGGCGACACGGCCCCGGCCCTCGAGGCACACCTCGCGGAGCTCGGCGCGGGGGCGACGCTCGAAGCAATCGAGCGGCTCGACGCCGCGCGGGCCTTCTGGAAGCCGGGCGAGCTGCTCGAGATCGGCATGCCGCAGGATGCCGCGAAGGCGACGAAGGCGCCGCGGCTTTCGAAGGCCGACGGGATCGTCGACTGGACCCAGCCCGCCGCCCGGATCGAGCGGATGCGCCGGGCCCTCGAGCCGTGGCCCCGCACGACGGCGTTTATGGTTCGCGCGGGCGGTGAGCCGCTGCGGCTCGTGCTCGACGACGTGGCGGTGGACCGTCAGCACGCGGCCGCCGCCGCACATGCGGCCCCCGGCTCGATTCTCGCCGCTGACGACGCGGGCATCGTCGTGGCCTGCGGCGCCGGCACGGCCCTCACGATCCGCCGGCTGGTGCCGGATGGCCGCCGCGGCATGACGGCCGCCGAATTCCTCCGTGGCTCGCCCGTCCTGCCCGGGATGCACTTCGCGATACAATCCCCCTCATGACCAAGCAGCTGTGGATCGAAACGGTCGGCTGTCAGATGAACGTGCTCGACAGCGAGCTCGTGGTGGCGGCCCTGCGCCGCGAGGGCTGGGCCCTGGCAGCGACGCAGGCCGAGGCCGATGCCGTCTTCTACAACACCTGCTCGGTGCGGCAGCACGCCGAAGACAAGATCTATTCCGCGCTCGGCCGCGTGCGGCTCGAGAAGCAGAAGCGGCCCGACCTGATCGTGGGCGTGCTCGGCTGCATGGCCCAGAAAGACCAGGCGCTTGTGCGGTCGCGGGCCCCGTGGGTGGATCTCGTCGTCGGCCCCGGGCAGCTCCACCAGGTGCCCAGGCTCGTGGCTGCGATCCAGGCCGGCGCCGGGCCGCAGCTCGAAGTCAGCTTCGACCGCAAGGGCAAGCCCCGCGACGAGATCGCCCGCAGCTTCGAGAGCTACGACCCCGACCGCGATCCCGGCATGCGGCCCACGCCGTTTCAGGCGTTCGTGCGCACGCAGACGGGCTGCGACAAATTCTGCGCGTTCTGCGTGGTGCCGCACGTCCGCGGCCCCGAGCAGGCCCGGGCCCCCGACACGATTCTCGCCGAGGCCACGAAGCTCGTGGCGGAGGGCTGCCGTGAGATCACGCTCATCGGCCAGACCGTCAACAGCTATCGCTGGGCCGACGGCGGCCGCACGCACAGGCTTTCCGACCTGCTCGCCAAGCTCGACGGTGTGGAGGGGCTCGACCGGATCAAGTTCGTGACGAACTATCCGCGCGACATGACGCCGGATCTGATCTCGGCCGTGCGCGATCTGCCGAAGGTGTGCCACTATCTCCATGTGCCGGCCCAGCACGGCAGCGACGACGTGCTCACCCGCATGAAGCGCGGCTACACGATCGGCGAATACATGGAGATGCTCGCCCGCGTGCGTGAGGAACTGCCGCACGCCGCGGTCACGAGCGACTTCATCGTCGGCTTCTGCGGCGAGACCGACGCCGAGTTTCAGACCACGCTCGACCTCGTCCGCTCGGCCGGCTTCAAGAACAGTTTCATCTTCAAATACAGCCCGCGGCCCGGTACGAAGGCCTACGACCGGCTGCCCGACGACGTGCCGGAAGACGTGAAGAAGGCCCGCAACCATGCGCTGCTCGATGCTCAGGCCGAGGTGAGCCTCGCAGGCAACCGAGCGTTCGTGGGCACGCGGCAGCAGGTGCTCGTGGAGGGCCTTTCCACGCGCGACGAAAAGAAGGCCGTGCAGCCGGGGCCCGACGGCGTGGCCCAGCTCACCGGCCGGACGATGTGCGACCGGATCGTGGTCTTCGACGCGCCCTTGCGGCTCGTGGGCCGGCTCGTGGATGTCGATATCACGGCGGCCGGCGCCTGGTCGCTCGCGGGACTCGTGTCGGACGGGCTTGCCGATGCCATACCGCTCGACGATGTGCCGGTGCACCAAATCGCACCGCTCGCGAAGCCCTCCGCACCCGCGGGGGTGTGACGTGCCGGCCGCCGACGTGATGGTGCGGCTGCTCGATGACGCAGACGCCGCGGCTGCCTGGGGCCGGTCGGCCGGGCTCGCCGACCCTGGCGGCGCGCGGCGCACGTTTGCCGCGCTTGCCGCGCTCGGGGTGCCCTTCGACCTGCTCGGCGCGATCGCCGACCAGCTCGCCGCGTTGCTGCCCGAGGTGGCCGACGCCGATCGCGTGGTCGTGGCGGTGGAGCGATTCTTCGCGGCCGTCCGCAGCCCGCTCTCCGCCGCGGCCCTCTGCGACCGCGATCCGCAGGCGCTCGCCACGCTCGTGAAGCTGTTCGCGGCCAGCCCGTATCTGGCCGAGATCGTGATCGCCGACCCCGAATCGTGGGAGCAGGTGCGGCTCGGGCAGGGGCGGCCGGAGAAGCGCGAGGCGCTCGCGGCCGCGCTCCGCGCCGACGTGGAGGCCGTGACGGACCCCGACGACGTGATGCGGGCCCTGCGGCGGTTCAAGCGCCGCCAGACGCTGCGGATCGCCTACGGCGACATCATCGGCGGCCAGCGGCTGGAGACCGTCGTGGCGCAGATTTCGCACGTGGCCGATGCGATCGTCGATGCGGCGGTGTGGTCGGCCGTGGCCCGGCTCGAGGCACATCGGGGCGTACCTCGCGGGCCAGGCGGCGAACGGGCGACGCTCGCGGCCATCGCCCTCGGCAAGCTCGGCGGCGCCGAGCTCAACTATTCGAGCGACATCGACCTCGTCTTCGTCTACTCGCTCGATGGGCGTGCCGAGGGGCCGAAGCCCTGCACGAACCAGGAGTTTTTCGAGCGAGCCGTGCAGGAGGCGGTGCGGCTGATCGGCGAGGCGACCGACCTCGGCAGCGCGTATCGCGTGGACCTGCGGCTGCGGCCGCATGGCGGCGTCGGGCCGGCGGTGACGAGGTTCGCGGCCACGCTCGATCACTACGACCAGTTTGGCCGCACGTGGGAGCGGCAGGCGTGGGTGAAGGCCCGCGTCGTCGGCGGCGACGAGGCGCTCGGCGCGCGGCTCCTTGCCGAACTCGAGCCCTGGGTCTACCGCCGCTGGCTCACGCGGGCCGACATCAGCGGCATCAAGGCGCTCAAACGCCGCATCGAGCACCGGGCGGAGCGCGAGGGAGCCGACGACCGCAATCTGAAGACGGGCCGCGGCGGGATCCGCGACGTCGAGTTCACGATCCAGTTTCTCCAGCTCCTGAGTGGCGGCGACGTGCCGCAGGTGCGCACCGGCAACACCCTCGAGGCGATTCGCCGCCTCGCCGCCGCGGGCGCGCTCACCGACCAGGAGCGCGAGATCCTGGAACGCACGTATACGCTGCTCCGGACCATCGAGCACCGGCTCCAGATTCTGTCCGACCGGCAGACGCACGACCTGCCGTCCGATCCGGTGGAGTTCACCCGGCTGGCTTCGCGGGCCGGCTACGGGGCCGGGGAGGACGCGGCCGAACGGCTCCGGCACGACCTCGCCTCGGCCACCGACCTGAACCGCCGCATCCTCGACCACCTCCTCCACGACGCCTTTCCCGACGACGCCGCACCGGAGCCGGAAGTCGATCTCGTGCTCGATCCCGAGCCGCCCCCCTCGTTCGTGCACCAGGTGCTCGGCCAGTACGGATTCCGCGACGTGCCTGCGGCTCATCGGGCGCTCGTATCGCTCGGGGAGGAGAAGGTTCGCTTCCTCTCGACCCGCCGCTGCCGGCACTTTCTCGCCGCCATCGCACCGCGGCTCCTGGCGGCAATCGGCCGCACGCCCGATCCCGACGCCACGCTCGCGAACCTGTGCAGCGTGAGCGACTCGCTCGGCGGCAAGGGGGTGCTGTGGGAGCTGTTCAGCTTCAATCCGGCATCGCTCGATCTCACCGTGCGGCTCTGCTCGTCGAGCCCGTTCCTCGCGGGCCTGCTCGTGGGCAACCCCGGCATGCTCGACGAGCTGCTCGACAGCCTGCTCGTGGAGCGGCTGCCCGACGAAGACACGCTCACCCGCGGCCTCGACGAGCTCTGCCGGGGGGCTGCCGACATCGGGCCCATGCTCCATGCCTTCAAGGTGTCGCAGCAGCTGCGGATCGGCGTCCGTGACATTCTCGGCAAGCTCAATGCCACGGCGGTGACCGCGGCGCTGACGTCGGTGGCCGACGTCCTCGTGCGCAAGGTCGTGGCCGCCGAGGAGGATCGGCTTGTCGACCGGCTCGGCGAGCCGATGGCCGGCGAGGGGGACACCGTCGGCGTGCGGGCGGGGCCGGTGGTACTCGCGATGGGCAAGTGCGGTGGCCGCGAGATGAACTACGCGAGCGACGTCGACGTGGTCTTCCTCTACGATTACGAGGGCATGACGTTTCCCACGCGGCGGGGCCGCCGGTCGCTCGAGAGCACGACGAACGCACACTTCTTCAGCGAGCTCGCCCAGCGCACGATGAAGGTCTGCAACGCCTTCACGCCGCAGGGCCGGCTGTATGAACTTGATTCGCGGCTTCGGCCGAGCGGAAAGAGCGGCCCCGCAGCGCTCTCGCTCGCCACGCTCGAGCGCTACTTCGCAGCCGACGGCCCGGCTGCGGTGTGGGAGCGGCAGGCGCTCGTGAAGGCCCGCGTCATGGTGGGCAGCCGCCCGGCCGCCGCCGCGGCCATGCAGATCGTCCACCGCGCCGCCTACGACCGGCAGTGGACGGCCACCGAGGTGGCCGAGATCCGCGGCATGCGGCTGCGCATGCAAGAGGGCGCGACGCCGATGAACCTGAAACGCGGCCCCGGCGGCGTGGTCGATATCGAATTCATCGCGCAGATGCTGCAGCTCGTGCATGGCGGCGCGAATCCGACGCTCCGGGTCGCGGAAACGCTCTCCGCCCTCGATGCGCTGCACGCCGCGTGCCATCTCGACCCCGAGGACCATGCCTTTCTCACCGGCGCCTACCGCACGCTGCGCACGATCGAAGGCCGGCTCCGGCTCCTCGACGCCCGGGCCCGCCACGACTTCCCCGACGATCCGGCCGAGCAGCGAACCCTCGCCCACCTCCTCGGCGCCGCCGGCCCCGAAGCCCTGGCCACCGACGTGCACGCCCTCACCGCCCGCATCCGCACGACCTTCGATCGGATCTTCGATCGTGTGGTCGCGGAGCTGTAGGACCGGCTTCAGCCTGTCGCTGCCCTCGATTGGACGCGCCGGCTTCGGGCTCCCCATATCCCGCTCGCCGGACGTTCGCCTCCGCCCTCCAGGCTCCGGCTCACTCGGATTTGCCTGCGCTGCGCCATCCATGGCTCCGCTGGTCAAATACGCCGGCGAGCGGGACACGGGGAGCCCGAAGCCTCCTCAACTGGAAAGACGTAGGCGAGGGGTTACCCCTGCCGTTGAGACGGCGTATGTGACCAGCGCAGGCAGGAAGCCGGAGCGCAGGCACATCCGAGCGAGCGGAGGCCAGGATGGCCGCAGTGAGCGTCCGGCGAGACGGTACGGGGTAACCCCGAGCCGGCGAGCAACCAGAGCAGTGACAGGTTGAAGCCTGTCCTACACACGAGCATTACTTGCGACGCGTGGCCCAGAGTTCGTAGGCGACCGGGAGGACGGACATCAGCACGATGCCCACCACCACGAGCTCGAAGTTTTCCTTCACGACCGGCACGTTGCCGAAGAAGTAGCCGGCGAGCGTGCAGAGCACGACCCAGAGGAAGCCGCCGAGCACGTTGAACCAGAGGAATTGGCCGTAGTTCATCCGGCCCACGCCCGCCACGAACGGGGCGAACGTGCGGATGATCGGCACGAACCGGGCGAGCACGATCGTCTTGCCGCCGTGCTTCTCGTAGAAGGCCTGCGTCTTGGCGAGGTTTTCGTGCTTGAGAAACCAGGTGTTGATCCGGAAGGCGCGCGGGCCCACCGCGTGGCCGATCCAGTAGTTGAGTGTGTCGCCCAGCACGGCAGCGACGAAGAGCAGGCCGAGAAGCGTGAGGATGCCGAGGTGCTCGGGGTAGAGGGCCGCCATGGCGCCGGCAGCGAAGAGGAGCGAGTCGCCCGGGAGGAACGGCGTGACCACGAGGCCGGTCTCGCAGAGGATGATCACGAACAAGAGCACGTAGGTCCACGGCCCCCAGGCTTCGATGACGGCGTGGAGGTGCTCGTCGAGGTGGAGGAAGATGTCGAGCACGTATTTGAGCGCGTCCATGACGGCCAAAGCATAGCCTTTTTCGCCGTCACTCGGCAGGCTGCGTGCGGCCGCGCACCGCCAGCCAGGCGAGGGCCACCGGAATCACGAGCGACCACACGAGCACGAGCGGCAGCGAGTCGGCGGCCCGGCCGAAGGCTCCCGCCGCCGACCAGAGCAGGGCGATCACGAGGTTGCCGCTGGCGGCCGCCGGCAGGAAATCCGCCAACCGCATGCCCGACCCGCCCGCCACGAGCGCCGCGGCCTCGGCCACGATCGGCAGCGGCCGCGTGAGCACGACGAGCAAGGGCCCCAGCTGACGCTGGCGGCGTTCGAGGTCGCGGCGGTCGGCGAGGCCGAGGCGCGTGAGCGGCCTGGCCCCCGCGGCCCGGCCGAGCCACCAGCCGGCGAGGCTGCCGGCCGTCAGGCCAAGAAATGCACATGCCGTGCCCAGCCCGATGCCAAGCTCCGCGCCACCCAGCGTCGCCACCATGCTCGAAGGGACGGGCAGCAGAAGGTCGGCGGCCAGCACGCCCACTTCGAGCAGGGCGAGCGTGGCCGGAGCAGGCCGCGGCTCGAGCCATTCGGCCACGAGCTGGTCGAGCCGGGTACCGAACAGGACGAACGGCACGAGCGGAACGGTGACGGCGGCGAGCGTCAGAACGACGAGGAGGCGAGTCGCGCGGCGCATGAGGGCGGAATGGCGGAGAGCTCGGGCACGGGCCTGCGCTCAGTATGCGCCCGCGATCGCAAGAGGTCGACGGCGAGCCACCCTGCGTGGGCCGCTGCGGACCACGCGATGGGACTTTTGCCGCCCTCGAGCCGGCGCTGCACCTTGCCAGGGGCTAGTGCCGCGGCCTTGTCTCCGCCGAGTGGCGAGCCTGCCGCGCGATGTTGATGCCGACGGCTTCATTCCAGGCGTCGAGCACCGTCTTGAACACCACGCCGGGGCGGCCGTTTCCGACGGGGCGACCATCGAGCCTCGTGGCGGGCAGGAGGCAGCTCGGCGTGCTCGTGAGCAGGATTTCGTCGGCGGCGGCGAGGTCGGCGAGCGACAGCGACCGCTCCGTCCAGCCGATCCCGTGGGCGGTCGCGAGTTCGCGGACATGGCCAAGGCTGATGCCGGCGAGGGAGTCGGCCGGCGGCGGTGTGAGAATCTCGCCCCGCCGGACGATCGCGATGTTCGCCGTGGAGGTTTCGCTCACCCGGCCGTCGAGATGGCAGAGAATCGCCCGTGCGCCCGGCTCGGCGGCCGCAGCCGCCTGATCGGCGAGATGGTAGTGCATGCGGCTGCGGCACTTGAGCGCGAGGGGCCACGAGCTCGCCGGCACCTGGGTCACCGGCACGCCGCGGAGCGAGACACCCTCGTCGTAGGCGCGGGCCCAGAGCGTGAAGGCGAGGGGGAAGGTGTGCACGGCCACACGCGGCGGCGAGCGGCGGCCCTCGTGCTGCGCCGGCAGATCGCCGGGGGTGGCGAAGATCACGACGCCGAGATCACCGCCCGCGGGGCCGATCGCGTGATTGTGTGCGGCGACCTCCGCCGCGGCCGTGAAGGCGGCGTCGACGAGTGGCTCGGCAGCGACGCCGGCGATCAGCAGCGATTCGCGGAACCGGGCGGCATGGCGATCGGGGAGAAAGAGCCGCCCGGCGAAGGTGCGGAGTTGCTCCGTGACGGTGGCCCCGAGCACGAAGCCGGCGTCGCCCACCGGAATCGACAGCGCCTCCCGCGGGATCATGCTCCCGTCGAGCCACGCCATCTCGGAGGCCCGCACGGGGGAAACGGAGGCTGCAGCCGCGTGAGTCATGACAAATGGAGGATAGGGGATTCGAACCCCTGACCTTCTGGCTGCCAGCCAGACGCTCTCCCAATTGAGCTAATCCCCCAGCGATGGACGGTGACTCGAACGCTGGGCAACAGCCCCGAAACTATCGGCCGCTTGCGGGAATGTCAACGCGAAGCGACTGTTGAGGGCGGGAAAAACCTTCCTGCCCCCCACCGTGCCATGCCGGAAAAAACGCCCCCACCGCCGCTTTCCGACGCCCTGCGTGCCGGGCTCACGGTGGCCCTCGCGCTGTATCTCGTCGGGCTTGCGCTGTGCGTGGCGGGCAATTCGGCGAGCGGCAGTTCGGCGCTGGTGCGTACGGTGAAGTCGAAACTCTTCTCCCCCTGGATGACGCCCCCCTGGCTCGACCTCGGCTACGACACACGGCTCACGCACGGCCTCGCGGAGGACGGCGACCACCGCTTCGAGATCCGACGGCTCGACGACCCCGCCGCTCCCGAGCCGGTGATCCTGCCCGGGCCCGCGATGTACGGCGAACGCGCGGCCAGATGGCGCCGCCTGGCACGGGCCACGGCGGTAAGCGAGCGTGATCCCGAGCGGGAGGGACTCCTGCCCGCGGCCATCGGCCAGGGCGTGTTCGTTCCCTGGCACACCGACGACGTGTCACTGCGGGTGCTCCGTCATCTGCCACCCGACCGGCGAGACGCGCTCGACGGGCTGGCCGACGTGGCCGGCCGCGATGAGCAGGCCTATGCCGCCCGGGTGCGGTCCATCGATGGCGAAGTGCAACTCATCGGGTCGACACCTCGCGAAGAGCTCGCACCGCTTGTCAAGGAGCCGACGCGATGAAGACTCCTGCGCGGGTGTCGGCAGCGTCATCGCTCACCGCATCGATCGGCGCGACATGGACCCGGTTTTGGTTCACGCCCGCGGGGCCGTGGCCGCTGGCGGTCGTGCGGATCCTCGGGGGCCTGCTGGCGCTCGCGTTGTGGGCGAGCTATGCGGGTGATCTCGAGACGTGGTTCGGGCCGTTCGGTATGATCTCGCCGGCGCTGCTCGGAGCGTGGCGCTCGCCGTATGCCGTGTCGCTGTTCGATCTCACGACATCGTCGGCCGGCCTGCTGGTCGCGTATGGCCTCGGTGGGCTCGTGCTCGTCGCCGTGACGATTGGCCTGGCCACCCCCGTGACGACCGTGCTCGGGGCGATCGCGTTTGCGGCGATCCTCCACCGTGGGCCGATGCTCGTGGGCCCGGCCGACGACGTCGTTGCCGTGATCCTCTGGTGCCTCGCGATCGGCCGCTCTGGTGATTCGCTTTCCGTCGATCGGCTGGTCGGCGGGTGGCGTGGCCGTTCTGCTCCGCGGCCGAGTGTGCGCACGCGGATCGCCCTCGGCCTGCTTCAGGTGCATGCCGCGGTGATCGCGGGGGCGGCTGCCATCGCGCAACTGAAGGGCGACGTCTGGTGGAACGGCACGGCCGCCTGGTGGCTCGCCGCCCGGGCCGAGTCGCCGCTCGTCGATCTGACCGGCGTGTTTCTGCAATCGGAATACTTCATGAATCTCGTGACGCACGCGATCGTGGTCTTCGAGATCGTGTTTGCCGTGGGACTGTGGTTTCGAGCGGCGCGTCGGCCGCTCGCGCTCACCGGTGTGGTGGCCTGGCCGCTCGTCGGCCTCGTGGCCGGCGAGCCTTTCTGGGGCCTCGCGCTCGCGGTGCTCTCAGTCGGCTGCTGGCCCCCGGATGCGGTGCCTGGCACCGAATCCGGAGCGACGTCAGTGCTCTTTCCGCCGATCGGGTGAGCCCCGCTCGATCGTGCTCAAACAGGCGAAGACACCAAGCACGGCGAGTCCGTAGAGCATCGCGGTCAACGCGAGCAGGAGATCGTACGGTTTGGGTGTCTCGAGCGACACCCGTAGCAAGACCGTGGAGATCACGAACCCGGCGTTGCGAAACACGTATTCGTAGCGATCGTAGTAGGCGAGCGACACGATCAACAAAAAGACGTCGGTAAAGATCATGAACTCGAAGAACCGTGGAAAGAAAAACAAATCCACGTTGGCCGGTGGTGCCAGCATCACCGGCAGGCCGCTCACCATACCGAGCCAACTGGCCAGATTGATCGCCGCCAGGGCGACCAGCACGACCAGAAGCAGCACGGCCAATGCTTTCTTGAGCTCGATGAATTTCTGCAGGTCACGGCGGATCGGCGTCTTGGGCGTTTTATGCCGGAGAAACGTGAATCCGGTGACGATCAAGAACATCAACACGGCGCCGGCCATGTCGATCAGCACCGCCTTGACGGCCTCGGGCTCGGCCAGCCAGTTCTCCAGTTCGCTGAAGCCACCGATGTCCTTGAACACCCGGCGGACGACGATCAGAGAAATGATTTGATACTGCGTGGCGATCTCGCCAGTGTGCGAGGCGGCCAGCGCGAACACCAACAGCAACACTTCGTAGAAGAGGATCACGCTAAAAGGCGTGTAGACCGCGTGGAACGGACTTTTATCGAGGCCCTCGAAGACCGTCTGCGGCAGGTCTGGAAAAAACCTGGCGACCCCGATGACGGCGAGGTGCACGAGAAAACCTGTCGCAGCTGCCACGACGACGGCCTGTTCGAGCCAGCCCCGCACAGCCGGGCTGTCGAGCATGTCGAAAACACGGGCCAATTGGCGACGGATCGGGCCTAGCACGGCATGGCTCCGGAAGTGGTCGATCCGTCGAGGGGAATGGCGAGCGCCCGCACTCCATCAAGCCCAGCGCATCAGGCTGGGCACGAAAAATCGGGCCAGAGCGCTCGGCCGTGGCAGTACCTCCACGGACACGAGCCCCGCGACTCTCACACGGACAGGAATCCCATGGTGCTTCAACAGGCCAAGCACTGGCCCCATAGAGCCTGCGATTCTTCGCATGCCCCACAGTGACTGAAACATGGCAACACTCAGCACGAGCCCCGAGTCATCTGCGTCGATCACGACCGGGCGACCGTCCAGACTTCCCGTGAGCCGCCCGGCCACCATCAGTTTGGGGGCGTACCAGCGTCGCGGGTGCGAATCTTGATCGTCCCGTGCAGCACCCACTCGGCATGCTCGGCCGATGGCCCTGTGCCGCTGGGAATCTTGATGTGCATGTTGTCGAACTCGTACGTGATCTCGGCGCGCCGGCCCGTCAGATTGTCGTACAGGCCGATCAAAAGATCCGGCCAATTATTGGTTTGCTTGTCGGCCATAAATATTTCTCCAAGGGAATCGATCGGCAGCAGTATACGCCTCTGGCCTGATCAAACGAGGCGCGGATCAGGCTCTGCCCAGTATTTCCCCCGCGTTGGGCCGTCCCACGGGTGTGCGAATCGTCGAGCACACGAGGAAACCGCAAATCGACGTCGCGGGACTGGGATGGTGGACCAGCTATACTGTTGGCGATGCGCAAGGCTCCGCGGAACCCGTTTTACGTCGTGCTCGGCGTCGTGGGCTTCTTGTTCACGATCACCGCGGCGAGTTCGTGCCTGACGGTGCTCCGCGGAGTGCGGCCGGAGACGGCGCGCGACGCGAAGGCCCCGCTCGAACTGTTCATGCACAAGCACGGCACGGCGCTGCTGACCGGGCAGCTCGCGGTGCTCGCGGTGGCCACCGTGGGCGCCGTCGCCCTCGACGAATATCGCAGCCGGAAGAAGCAGCCGTGACCGCGTCGGCCGCGCAGCGGATTGCGGCCCTGCGGGACCACATCCGGCACCACGATCGGAAGTATTACGTCGAGGCGCGGCCCGAGATCAGCGACCGCGAGTACGACCGGCTCCTCGAGGAGCTGCGGGCTCTCGAAGAACAACGCCCCGACCTCGTCACACGCGACAGCCCCACGCAGCGGGTGGGCGACGAGCCTGTGCCCGAACTCGAGTCGGTGACGCATCGGCTGCCGATGCTCTCGATGGACAACACCTACAGCGCCGAGGACCTCGTCGCCTGGGGCCTCCGTGTCGAAAAGCTCCTCCACGACGGGAAGGCCGGAGCGACACGGATCGACTGGATCCTCGAGCTCAAGATTGACGGCGTGGCCGTGTCGCTCACCTACGAGGCGGGGCGGTTCGTACTCGGCGCGACCCGCGGCAACGGCACCGTCGGCGACGACATCACGCACAACGTGCGCACGATCCGCGGCGTGTCGCTGATCCTCGACCTGCCTGCCCCGCCTGCGCTCGTCGAGATCCGTGGCGAGGTGTATATGACGAACTCCGACCTCGTAACCCTCAATGAAGCCCAGGCCGCCGCCGGCCTCGCCCCCTTCGCGAACACCCGGAACGTGGCCGCGGGCAGCATCCGTCTGCTCGACCCCCGCGAGTGCGCGAAGCGGCCGCTGCGGTTTTTTTGCCACGGCGTGGGCGATGCGGCCGGCCTCGGGGCGACGTCGCAATCGGAGCTGCTCGCCTGGGCCGTGCAGGCCGGGCTGCCGGTCGCCCCGGGC
>Ga0214921_10001735_pt1 | contig 36673 bp, 33 predicted proteins | sample LL1505_MetaG_FD_177992 | JGI IMG/M metagenome (GOLD analysis project Ga0214921, IMG submission 177992) | Freshwater microbial communities from Lake Lanier, Atlanta, Georgia, United States - LL-1505 | ecosystem: Environmental > Aquatic > Freshwater > Lake | place: USA: Georgia | collected... | reverse complement strand
ATTAAATATTATTTGTGAATTTTTGTCTATATTATTTATTATATTTTCTAATGATTTAACATTTTCTGTAGCCATTGTATCTTTAATTAAAAATGATATTAAATCTAATATTACTTTTATTTTTTCATCTGTCCATTCAGAATTTAATTTTTTAATTAATTCTTGTGTATATAAACATGTCATTGTATCTTTTAAAAATATAGTTTCATTATATTTATCTTCAACATAATTAGATATAATAACATAATAATAATTTAAACATAAACTAATTATAGAACAATTTTTATATGTTTCTATCAATTTTTTAATACCATTTTGTGCACATATAAATAAATCTTTTATTCTTGGTTTTTTTTGAATATTTTCTTTCGTTAAAAAAGTAGAACATGCTATTTGTATTGGATTATACATATATTGCAAATCAGTTTTATTTGACTTAAAAATAATTCTACATAATGCCTGAAATGGTCCTGGTTCTTGTAAGTATATAACATTATTTTGTATCAGTATTTTTGTTCCTAAAGATTTATTTCCAAGTATAGCTAATTTAATTATTACAGTTAAGGGATCTAATAAAAACAATTTTGTATTTATGTTCGTGTTATTTTCAGGTAAACTCATTGTATATAATTTTAGAAAATTATCTTTAATAAAATTAAATAATTATACTATTATAAATAAATATTATAATTAAATAATCAAATTTAGCACCATATTTTTGATTACATGATATATTTTGTTACTATACACAATATAAAAATAAAATAAATATATCAAAAATAAATAAATTTTCAAAACTTATAAAAAACGAAATATTTTTTCCAAGACTTTTTTTCATTTTTCAAAAATGGACAAAAAAAATGTCCAAAAATGAAAAATCCAAAAAAGTCTTCGAAAAAAAAAATATTTGTGACCATAAAATTTTTTATGGTCTGACAACTTTTTAACATTTTTTTAAAATGTTACGATAATTTTTAAAAATAAAATATATAAAAACAATTTAGGCATTTTTTATGTTCAAATATTAGAACAAAAAAAATGCCAAAAAATGCCGAAATTTTTTTTTGTAAAAAATGCAACTTTATATGCAGCAAAAAAAGTAACTATGTGTCACACCTGTTGACAGCAAAACACAAAATTCGTACACTTTCGAACGCAAAAAATGCCGATTTTTATATTTGTATACAATGTGCAAAGAGTTATAAGACGAGGAGTGGTCTTTGGTATCACCAAAAAAAATGTAAAGTTGTTACTGACGATTCTGAACAATCTGCAAATTTAATAACAATGTTACTTAAAGAAAATAATGAAATTAAAAATTTAGTCCTTGATGTGTGCCAAAAAGTACAACCAACTTTAGTAAATCCAACAATAATAAATAATATAAATTCAAATAATAAAACATTTAATTTAAATATATTTTTAAATGAATACTGCAAAGATGCTATGAATATAATGGATTTTGTCGATTCACTTAAAATACAATTATCAGATTTAGAAAATGTTGGAAAAGTAGGATTTGTAAATGGTATTTCAAAAATAATAGTACAAAACTTAAAAGCAATGGATGTAAATAAAAGACCTGTGCATTGCAGTGATTCAAAAAGAGAAGTGTTTTATATAAAAAATGATAATAAATGGGAAAAAGAGCAAGAAGAAAATAAAAAATTAAGAAAAGCTATAAAATATATTGCTTATAAAAATTCGAATCTTGTAAATGAATTTAGAGAGAAATATCCTGATTGTATTTATAGTAATTCAAAAAAATCGGATCAATATAATAAATTAATTATTGAAGCAATGGGAGGTCATGGAGAAAATGACAGTGAAAAAGAAGATAAAATAATAAAAAATATTGCAAAAGAGGTTGTAATTGATAAATCGTTATTTTAATTTATAAAAATAATATATATGGTAAATAAACAATTAGAACTTTCTTTTATTTTATTAATTTTTATTTTTATATTATTTGATCATTACTTAATAAATGGAACAGAAAAAATATTTTTTAGTTGCTATTTAGATAATAATATTACACAACGCCCTGATAATAGTTGCAAACATAATAGTACAGTTAGTTGTTTAGGATTTCCATCTGGACATACAGAATTAATTACACTTTTGACAATATTATTATATTATTGCAAGTTTATTTCTTTTAATATAGCATTTTATGTAATATTATTAACTTTATTGCAAAGAATAATTTCTGTAAAACATACTATATTACAATCAGTTATAGGCTGTGTATTTGGTTTAATATATGCATTAATTTATATTAAAAGTAATTTATCTTACAAAGGATTTATAATTACATTTATTATATTTAGTGCTTTATTGTTTAGTATTGTTTATAAAATAGACAAATATTTAGAATTGCCTATACCAAATTGGATTAATAATGATATGATACAAAATATTAATAATAAACAAAATAATACCCCATTATATTTAAAAATACTAACAATAATTTCAAATTCTATTTTACAAGATAAAACATATATGAATTGGGATGAATTAAAAATAAATTTAGATAAATTATTAGAACATATTAAAACAAGTGGTATAAAATTTGATATTATAATTGGAAATACAATAGAAGACATTATTTCAATTAATTATTTATCTAAAAAGTTGAACATTAAAATGTTAAAATATGATATTAATGAAAATGATATTGAACAAAATACAAACATAAGTATAAAAGATAAAAATATAATTTTATTTAATAATGAAGTAACAGATGGTAAAATAATGAATATAACAATACATAATTTAAAAACAACATATAATGCAAATGTAGTATATCCAATTTGTATAAGTTTTTTAAAAAATAAATTTAAATATGATTATTCGATATTTTATGTATTGGATTATATTACATATGTATGGCCATGGGGATATGACAATAAAGTAAATTTTTATACAAATTTATTTCATTTAGTTGAGCATTATTATTAATATTAATTATTAACAGAATGTAATATATAAATATTTTTCAAAAAAAAATCCAATAATAGTTATGAAATTAATAATATAAACAGTAAATTCAGATGCATTCAATAAATTTGATATTTTGTCATGAGATATAAAAGTATCATTATTTTTTAATTTATGCAATGTAATTAATAATTCTCTTATAAATTCTTGGCAATTATTTTTATGAAAATGCCAATTAAAGAACTTTTTAATTCCAATTCTCTCGCAAGTAGAATCTAATATTTTATTAAGAGTATATTTTTTATTTTTTATACATACAGATTTAATGTATTGTTTATTATTTATATTAAAATTTTCTGAAATATTAACAGAACTATTTTTTTCAATTAATAAAAATTTATTTAATTTATTAGATGTTTTTATTTTAACAACAATTGTTGTATGATAAGGCATAAATTCATTATTTGTATCAATAAGTTTTTGATAATTATATAATGTTATTATATTTAAAAATAAATTAATATAATTGTTAAGTGGTTGTTTAATAATGTAAACTTGACTAAGTTGTTCATTACCATATTTGTCTAATATTTGTTGTGTTTGTTTATTATAATTATAAAAAAAAATATTATTATCTTCAATACTTATTTTAAGTATTTTAAATAAAAAATAACTAATAATGATAGTAATAATTAAAAACAAAATTACAACAACAAAAATTATAAAAATCCAATATATTTTTATGTTAATTTTAAAATTGTATACTCCAAAATTAAATATATCAAAATTACATAAATCGATAAATTTAGATAAATACATAAAATTAAATAAGTTCATAATGTATAATATAAATAATATATTTATAATTATATTATTTATTAATTTTTATAAATATTAATTTTTATAAATATTAATTTTTATAAATATTAATTTTCTAATTGTTTTAAATTTGCCCAAAAATTATTATTATTTTGTTTAGCTTGTTCAGATTGTTTTGCATAATAAAATGCAAGTGCAGAACTTTCTTCATCTAAATGTTTACTTTTGTTATATAATTGGTTAAGTGCATCTTTTTCTTGTATAGGTGTAGTATCTACTGTATTTCTGTAATATTTATATTCTTCTACATTTTTAAATTTAAGCGTATTTTTATAATCTTCTTTTGTTACAGGAATAATAGACTCAATATATGCTTGTTTTAAATCTGTATAACCCATTCCTTCATTACTAAATAAATTATCAGATGTATAATTATTATTATTACTAATTAAAGTAGAACCACCTAAAATAGGTGCAGATATCTCATTAATTCCTTTATATACATTTAATGATTGTACATGTTTTTTTTGTTTTTCAAATTCATTATCCATATCTTGTTTTGAAATATTGCCTAGATTTAAAATATTTTCTTCAGATTTTAACCAATCACCATATCCTGTTTGATTAGATTCATCTTCTAATTTATATTTATCAAATTGATCATTAAACCATTTATTAAAATTATTAGAATTTTTTAAATGTTTATTTTTTTCAAACATATTGTCTAATGCAAATATATTATCTGAATCATAATAATCATTATTATCTTGTATTTTTTTGATTGATTTATTTTGAAAATTATATATACCATATAATCTTTTATATGCATTTGAATAAAATAAAAAGTATTTGGGTTCTAAAAATGATTTATCAGGGTGTGTTTTAAGAACAATTTTTTTAGATTCTCTCATAATCTCATCAGTAAGTTCAGAACATTGTATTCCAAACAATTTATATAGGTCTTGAAGTGAATAATTTTCAATATTTAGATCAATATATGTTTTTTCATTACATATTTGTTTATTATTATTTGTATTGTGTATTTTAATTCCACTTTTTGAACAACTCATCTATTAAAATTATATTTTATAAAATTTTTAATACTTAATATTAAAATAATATAAACCTAAATTAAAATATAATATATAATGAAATTTAATATTATATATTTTATTATATATAATTTATGTCAATTAACACATGGACTAATTATTCCATTAAAAAAATCAAATAGTATTTTTAAATTGCATGTAAATCCATTTGCAAAAAAATATTATGAAGAACTTTTACAAAGAAAAAATAATACATATAATAAAAACCATCATTACACATCTGATTATTATGAAGAAAAATTAAAATTATTAAATTCTAAAAATTTAACTGTTCAAAATTATAATATTTTAAATTTGGATGAGTCTGATGATATATATGTACTTAATAATACAAATAATACCTCGAGTACATCAGAAAATAAAAATAAATATCATACAATGGTATATAAATTAAGTGCATTAGATATTCGTTATGATAATTCAGATGAACAAGATGAACCTTCATATTCACAACAAAATAGTAAAAACGCAAAATCAAAAAATTTTGAAGTAATAAAAAAATTTAATACATTGTTTAAAGATGTAGGAGGATATGATAATGTTAAACAAGAATTATCACAATGTGTTGATATTTTAAAAAATTATAAAAAATATTCTAAATATAACATTAGAATTCCAAAAGGATTAATATTGGAAGGACCACCAGGCACAGGAAAAACCTTACTATCTAAAGCATTGGCAGGCGAAGCTAATTGTAATTTTATAGCTGTATCGGGATCTGATTTTCAAGAAAAATATGTCGGTATAGGTTCTTCAAGAATAAAAGAATTATTTGAACTAGCATCAAAAAATAAACCATGTATAATATTTATAGATGAAATAGATGCACTAGGAAGAACACGATCTTCAGATGGAGAAAGTTCATCAAGTGAAAGAGATAGTACATTAAATTCTTTACTAGTTGAATTAGATGGTTTTAAAAATAGTTCAGGAATTTTTGTTATTGCTGCTACAAATCGTATAGATTTATTGGATTATGCATTAACACGACCAGGGCGTATAGACAAAAAAATATATATTGGGTTGCCTGATAATACTACAAGAGAATCAATAATTAATATTCATATTAAAGGTAAACCACACGATAATACAATAATATTAAAAGACTTAGTTGAAATAACAGAAGGTTATTCAGGTGCACAAATTGAAAATTTATTAAATGAAGCAATGTTAAATGCATTAAGATATAATAAAAACCAATTTAGTTATGTAGATTTTGATATTGTTCTTAATAAAATGATGGCAGGATGGCAGCCAAATGAACATATATTTGCACCAAATATTATTGATCGTATAGCAATTCATGAAATGGGACATGCAATTGTAGGTATTTTTTCAAAACATCATTCAAAAGTATCAAAAGTTGTTATTAATTTATCTTCTCCAAAAAGTCCTGGATATACAGTATTTGAAGGATCAACTAGTAATATTTATATTAGAGAAGCATTATTTGAACACTTAATGATTTTATTAGCTGGAAGAATTGCGGAAGAAGTATTTTATGATGTTTCTGTTACTACAGGTGCTATAAATGATTTTGAAGAGGCATTAAAACTAGCTGAAAAAATGATCATTTATTATGGAATGGGACAAAATATAATATATCCAACTTTGAGTGAAAAATATAAAGAAATAGTAGATAATGAAGTTATTAAATTAATTAATGAAGCTTATGAATATTCACAATTTATAATAATGAATTCTAAGGAGTTAATATATGAAACATCTGAAATTTTAAAAAAGGATAAAATTTTAAAAGCCAATATGATAAATAAATTAATTAATTTAAAATATAAACATCTATTGGATTTAAAATTAGAAAAATAAATATTATAATTTATGAGTTTTATTAAATATTTATATAATATATAATAAAATGTCTGAAACTTCTTTAACAACTGCAAGAGTTATTTGTAACTATGGAAATTCAGAATATACAGGATCAAATAGTTCTTCTTCATCTGCAACTGCAATAGAATCAAATCCTTCTATTCAATTACTTTCACAAGATTTAGCAATACATGAAGCATTAAATGATACATATAAATTAATTAATACAGCATATTTAAATGGAAATTATCAAATTAATATGAGTATAAATACAATTAGTTATATTACTAATATTTCAAATATAATATATGTAACAAATTTAAATGATTCGGGTGAGGGATCATTTAGACAAGCAATAATAGAATCAAATTTAACTACTCCTTTATCTAAAATAATTTTTAATGTAATTGGTAAAATAACATTATTATCAAACTTAGAGAGAATAACAAGTCCTGTTAGTATTAATGGTAGTTCAAATGCATATTATATAGATACTCCTGTAATAGAAATAGATTGTAATAATTATGAGGGTATAATATTTGATAAAGGATCAGATAATTCATATTTAATAGGATTGACTGTTGTAAATGCATTATACAATGGCATTACAATTAATGCATCATATATAACATTAGATAAAAATTATATATTATATAATGGTGAAAATGGTATATTTATCGAGACTACATCTTCAAATAATATAATTGGATTAAACAAAACGAATAGTTCGACAATTAAATCAAACTTAATTTCAGGAAATAAAATGTCTGGAATTTATTTAAATCGTAGTTTAAATAATACAATTCAAAATAATTATATAGGCACGGATGAAACAGGTGAAAATGCTTTACCAAATTTGTATAATGGAATTTATTTAATTGGCTCTTCAGATAATATTATAGGAGGAAAAATATTTATAAATGATGATGGTATAATTAATAATCCAACAGGATCAAAAGGTAATACAACACCTGTATTTATAAAATTACCATTAGGAAACATTATTTCGGGAAATGGTATGAATGGAATACATATAGACACATATTCGTCAAACAATAATTTATATGGAAACTTTATAGGTACAACAAAAGATGGAAATACTGCTTTAAAAAATAATTTGAATGGTGTATATATTAATAATTCGTTAAATATTAATTTAATTGGTTGTGATGTATACAATAATCCATTTGTATATTATAATGTAATTAGTGGAAATACATTAAATGGTCTTTATATAACAGATTCAGTAAATATAACAGTTCAAGGTAATTTTTTTGGTATAAGTGCAAATAATTCAGTAATGTTACCTAATTCAGATGGAATTAAAATAGACGGTAACTCATCAGATATAACAGTTGGCGGTATAATACCATTAGGTAATGTTTGTTCGGGAAATAAATTCAATGGAATAAATGTTACAGGAAATACAAAATCATTTACATCATTTAACACATTTGGAGGATTATATGCATTTGGCGATGCAGCTCCTAATGGAGAAGATGGTATTCAAGTATCATCAAAAGAAAAAGGAAATCTAATTAGAACATGTGTATTTTCGGGAAATACAGGAAATGGTATAAATTTAAATAATGCCAATTATGTAAAAATAGATCCTGTAATATGTGGTTTATATACTAATGGAAAACAACCTTTACCAAATGGTAAAAATGGATTATTAATACAAGGTGATTCACAATATAATTTAGTATGTAATACAAATTTAGATTATGCTTCTGTTATAACAACAAATATATTTTCAGGTAATACAGAAAACGGTATTTTAATTAAAGATACTGCAAGTAATAATAATATTATCAATGCTGTAGTCGGATTAAATGTATTTGGTACAACGGTAACAGATACAACTACAGTTGGTAATAGTTTAAATGGAATACTTATAACTGATACAACAAATACAAATATTATAAATGATTGTTTAATAAGTAATAATCAAAATGATGGTATTATTTTAACAAATAATACATATAATAATATAGTAACAAACTGTGAAATTGGATATGATGTAACTACAATACAAAGTGCACCAAATTTAAATGAACAAGTAAATAATAATTCAATATCAAATATAATAATAAATAATCATATTTATCCATAATTTGTATTTTTGTGTTTTGTAAATATATATGAATAAAAAATACTTATTTTTATATGAATTATTAGGTATAATATTTTTTTATAATTATAAAATTATCAAAAAATAAAATAATAGAATGTGCTTATAACAATATAAATATATACTTTATGTAAAAATTAAATTTAATGATAAACTAAATTACTCAAAAAAAACTTTTCTGAAGGTGTTTCAGTTAATATACCATTTGCCCAAACACCATAACATTTATTAATATCTCCATCATTTTCTAAAACAAAATGATAATAGGTGTATTCATTCACATCATCTATTTGAATAAAATTTTTTGATGCACATGATAATAACAATAATTTATCATCAATATGATAAACATTATTATTAAAATACTTAAGATTTAACATATTTTCATTATTATCTTCAATTGTATCAACTAAAATTGAATGACCACCAGTAATAATTAAATCTTTAAATATATTATTATTATTTTTAGTAATTTTATACATACAATTTAAAGGTTCTGCCACATTATTCTTTAGAATACCTTTACCTAAATGTTTAACTTTTCTATATCCGTGTAAATAAGTTTTAACTAATTGTCCTATTTGTAATTTTTCAATTTCTACCCATACATCTTCATTATTTGAATTTAAAGTTAATATTAAAGTTCCTTCATTAAAACATAAGTTATTTATAAAAACACCACTTTGATTTTCTAAAGTACTTAAATTAGTACCAAATTTATTAGTAAATAAGCCTTGAGTTAATGGTCCGTTTGAAGGATTTAGTTCGTCTAAAAGCGGCATTTATATATTTTACTAATATTATTTTTTTTACAAAATTATTTAGAAGTATTTAATTATTTAGAAGTATTTAATTATTTAGAAGTATTTAATTATTTAGAAGTATTTAATTATTTAGAAGTATTTAATTATTTAGAAGTATTTAATTATTTAGAAATATTTAATTATTTAGAAATATTTAATTATTTAGAAATATTTAATTATTTAGAAATATTTAATTATTTAGAAGTATTTAATTATTTAGAAGTATTTAATTATTTAGAAGTATTTAATTATTTAGAAGTATTTAATTATTTAGAAGTATTTAATTATTTAGAAGTATTTAATTATTTAGAAGTATTTAATTATTTAGAAATTAATTGAATGATTTTTTTTGTAGAAAAAATAATATTAGTAAAATGTATAAATGACTACTACTTATGTTAGTAACTCCTACGCAAACAAACCCTCGTTAGTTTCAACAATGTCATCATTGTTAACATATACATATTCTCAATCTACTCCAGCCTTGACAGGTAATAGTAATGTAATATCCGTATCCGCCGCTAATAATAATAATTATGTTATTCAATTTTTGGGTAGTGTATCCGGCATGTTTTTAGGTGCATGTTACACTGCTGGTAGTGTAACATTTATGATTTGTGGTTCTTGCACTTCGGCTGGTGTAGTGGATTCAACATTTAACAATTCTTCGTCATATTATTTAGTTGATTCTAGAGTAAACAGTTTAACCAGTGCTACCGCTGCATCCTTTCAGTCGATTGCATCCAGTATATATCCTTCAAGTACTTCAGCAACAGTTGAAGATATATTAAATTTATTTTTAGCTGGACCAAGTCAAAAATTATATTCTTTTGCCATTGCTTCAATTGTGGCTGCAATTAATAATGATTTGTCAACATACAATACTGCTGGTGCAAGAATTTTAACCACAATTGATGATGGATCAGTTTTTATAGATACCTCTAAAATTACAGTTACTACATCTGGTGTCGCTTATCTAGGTACAAGTAGTGCACCAATATTGTGTACATATCAAAACTTTGTTAATAAGATAAAAATTTTAGGAGTTCAATCGAATCTAACTTCATCAAATGGACTTCTATTAACTGATAATAGTAGTAATACTGTTACACTTACCGCTGGATCAGCTGGTGGAAATAATATTAATGAAAACCATAATACACGCCCTGAAATTTTACTTTCTTTGCTTTCAAATAGTGGTGTAGGATTTGCACAAAGATACTCGTCTAGTACATCGTCCTTCAATTTTTATTATGCTGTTAGAATTGGAACAGTTGCTGAATTTAACGTTGGAACTATTAGAGTTAATTTTCCTGCGTTGTTGAAAATAACAACTTAATTACATTGTTACAATCGTTAAAATATAATAAAAAATAAATAGATATATACAATTATAAAAATTATTTATAATTGTACTTTACATTTTTTACACACATTAAAGACCTAAATATCAAGACTTATTGTATTACTAGATGAGTGTTGTTTTCTTCTACTTTTTTTAGGTAAATTGCCATCACCTTGTAAATCTTTTAAATCACTTAAACTAATTGTACTATTATCATTTGTATTAATTGGTGGTTCTTGAATATTAATAGTTTTTGTTTTTAATCCCATAAGTATATCAGAAATATCGCTAGGTCCTTTCATATCGGGACGAGGTTGTTTTCTGCTAGTTTTTTCTTTTATTTCAGTTTTTTGAAAATTCTCTCTAATATTAATACCATCATCTGCAAAATTACTACGACTCATATTTAAATCAGGTCGGTTTGCATAATTATTATTACCTGGTCGTTGTAAAGGTGGAGGAATAGAATTTGGACCTTGAGTGGCTAATGGTGGTGGCGGTCCATTATTATTTGGAGACATTATATTGTTCATAAATCCTGAAAATCCAGGATTAGTTTGTGACATTGAATTAACTGCAGCATTTTGAAAAGAACGCATTAAATCAGGATTTTGTCGTAAAATATCATCCATACCAGGCATTGCACTTTTAAACATAGTATTGGTTAAATGTACCATCATAGCACTACCGCCAAGCTGAAAAAGTAATTTAATTTCAGGTGACATAGAACTTTTAGATTTATATTTTTCATATAATTCTCCAAATATGTCGTCATAATCATTTATATTTTCATTTACTTGTTCACTCCATCCGTCAAGTTTAATATCAAATGGATCAAATTTATTATTTAAAAATTCAATTCCATTAATAAAAGCCATTAACATATTTCCTTGAAATTTAACCGAATTTTGTTTTGTTTTTTCATCAATAATAGTGTCATATTCGCCTTGCATTTCTAACAATGATGATTCCATTGAATATTTTTTAGATAATTCAACCCCTTTTTTTTCTAATGCTTCTAACTTTTTTAAATATTTAAATTTTTCTTTTAATGTTTCTTCTTTTGATATTTGGGGTTGCGATGAAGTTTCTTTATCTGGATTTATTGGAATATTATTAAATTTACCATAACCATCCCAAGTTTTAGAATCATCTCCAGTATCATTACCAATCGTAGAATCATTAAATCTAACACTATGTTTATTGTCATTAAAATGTGACTCTGTATTAAATAAATCAGACTTTGATTTAAATGTATTAGTAGGCATGTCATCTACAAGATTATTTAATTCATTTTCTAAATTATTTAAATCTTCAATATCAATATCACTTGACATCTTATTTGAATTAAGTTTAATTTTATCATTCATCAATAACTCAAGACCACCGCCAAAATTAGAAGATTTGTTTGAGTTACCTGTATTATCATTAAAATCCAAATCAGACAATTCGATTATTTCAGACATTATTATTCATTAAATAGAACTTTTAATTTTAAGTAATACGAATTAAAAATATATATTTGTAATAAAAATTAATTTTAATAAAAATTAATTCTAAATTATTTTATAAATTTATATTCACTAATATACCATATACCTTGTAAAAATGAGTCAGATAAATCATCTTTTTTATTATGTGAATTAAAATAATCTAATTGTTCATTAAATTGATAATCATTAGTAATAATTTCTAAACATTTATTTATACTTAATTTTTTTCTGTCACTATATTTTGTTTTATCTTGTATATCATACTTTTTAAGTTTATTTAAAGCAGACACAAATTTAATATGATCAACAGGTATATCACACATTATAAAATATTGAACAATCATACCTTGAATAGTTTTCATTCGATTTGCAATGGGACTTATTTGATTTTCAATAATAACATAATTTATGTGTTCCATATTTGAAAAAATGTTATTAAATTTGGTTTTAATATTGTTGCCAATAGTTATTAAATCAATTTTACCTGCATCAACTGTTTTTATTTCTTGAAAATAATTGTTGTGTATATGTTCATTTATACAACTAATTAAATCTGCTTTTTTTATTGGTTTTTCATATTTAATATTATGTTTATCTGCAATTTCGTAAAGTGATTGAATTTTTTGTTTATTTATATATGTTGTTTTTAAATCTGATGTTGGAATTTGATAACATTGTTTTTTGGAATGTTTTAAACAAAAAAAGGTATTATTTTTTGTAAATTTTGGTAGAGTTTTGCATTTATTATCAAAACAACATTTTAGAGTTTCATTACTTTCAGAAATATTAATAGTATCCCATTTTGTAATTTTAAAATTATTAGATTCTGTAGATTTTTCAAAAACACAAAATGCTAGATTTTTTATACCAACATCGATACTAATAATTTTCATATGTAAATAATATAATAAATTGTTATTAAATTATTTTATTTATTATTCATAAATGTAATAGAAGGAGATACAAGTCTTGAGTTTAATTGTTCTCGAGATAAATATGGATTTTTTAGGTTACTATTACAATAACCAAACCCTGGAGTAGCTGTATCAAAAATATTTTTAAATTTATATGGAACATTACTAGATGGTGTAGTACCAGTATAAGTATGTGGATTAAGACCTAAATCATAACATGCTTCTAAAGAATTATATTTCATAATTTGAATACCATTATTTTGCATATATTGTCTATATTCCCAATTACTTTGAATATTTTCTTGTTTTTGTATTTTTTGATTAATTATTGCATCTGGTTGATATGATGTATAATTTCTACCATCATCCATAATAGGTGGATAATTAAAATTAATATTATTACATCCTGAATAGCAAGTACCCCAACTCATTATTGTTATATTAATAATAGATAAAAATCCTATTCAATTCCAAGTAATTTAAGTAATTCAGGTTTTTTAATTTTAGAAGGATCAGTAGAAAGACCTTTTTCTAAAACAATATTTCTAAGAACACTGACAGACATTTTTTTATGGTCAACTTCTTCTGAAGAATTAATATTTTTGGTTTCTTCAACCAAATTAATTTTTTTAAAATCTATTGGTTCATGATGATTTAATTCAGTATTTAGATCAGAAATATGTTCTAAATTATCAATTTTTAATATTTTAATATTATTGTTATTTTCATTTAAAGTATTATTTAAATCATTATCTTCTATAATATCAATATCATTTGTAATATCAATATCATTAATATCATGTGAAATATCAATGTCATTAGTAACATTATCTTGCAATATTGTAAAATGATTGTCTAAATTACGACTATGTTTATCTTTTTTATTTATGGATTCATTATCAGATTCATCGTCATCAGAACCATCGTTATCAGATGCATCATCTTCAGATTCATCGTCATTAGATAAGTCGTCATCAGATGCATCTTCAGAATCATTATTATCATCATCTGACACATTGATTAAATTGGATTGAAATGGATTATTATTATTAATATTATTATTATTATTATTATTATTTAAATAATCATTGTGATTATTTTCTTTTATAATATGTGTATTAATATAAATTATTTGTTGTTCTAAAGAAGAAATAATATTTAACATATAACTCATTTTTTTATTTTGTTCTTTAATTTGATTTTCAAAGTAAATTACCAAAAAAGCAATTAATAACGCTAATATTCCTAAAAATATATAATACATTGAAAACATTATATTATAAAAAGATTATATAAATAATATATTAACTTAACGAATTATACTGCATTTTGTATAATTTCAGTTGGATAATTTAAGTTTCTTAACACATTTACACCACCTTTTATTTTAGAAATTCCATTTTTAATTTTATACATATATTTTAAATCATTACCATTTATATTTGTCAACATATGACAATTTAAAAAATCGCTATTACTATTTAAATTTTTACACACCTTTAAAAAATGTGTAGTTAATATACAAGAAACATTTTTATTTTTTGTTAAATATTTTAAAAATGATGTTGCGCTAATAACAGCTTCGTCAGGATTTGTTCCTGAATATATTTCATCAAAAACACAAAAATGAGTATCTTTTTTATTCAAATTTATTATATCTAATATTTCCTTACATCTTCTAGCTTCAGCTTGAAATAAACTATCTCTACCAGATGTATCTGGAATATTTAAATAGCAGTGAATATAATTAAAAGGGTGTAATTTAGCACTATCATAAAATCCACAACCAAATTGTTGACTAAATATTATATTAATTAATGTAGTTTTTAATACTGTAGTTTTACCTGATGCATTTGGACCACTAACAATTAAATTTTTATTTAATTTTATATTATTTTTAACATGTTTGAGATCTTTTAAACAAGCGTAATAACTATTTTTAAATACAACTTTTTTACTATTATTGATAAAATCACAATAGTTAATTTGTTTATTTTTAATATTATAAATTAAACCTTCAATACAGTCCAAGTAACCGTTAAATCCAAATGAATACATTATTGCTTCATTATATATTTTATTTTCATGTAATTCATAAAAGCATTTTAATATATACCCTATCTCAAAAATTTTATTATAATTATTTGATTTAAGTTCAGATACAACAGATAATTTATTTCGTATATCAGTAAGTATTTTAATTTTATAGTGTAAAACATTATTAAATTCTCTAAATGTTGACAAATTATTTGAAAATTTTAAATACTGTTCCATGGATTGAATTGTATAATTTAAATAATTTTTAATTTCTTTAAAATACTTATGAATATTTAATATATTGGTATAGGTTTTTATACTAAGTGCTATGTTTTGATAAATAGAAAATAAATAAAATCCAACAGACACAAATACATATATTTTTTCTTGTAAATTTCCCTCATTAATTTTGGTAAAACAATTTATAACACTACTTGTTTGTGGTAGACATTTTAATATAGTAATATATTGATTAATTGTTAAGTTTAATCCATATAATTTAATATAAAAAAAAGGAACAATTAAAATTATAATAGGTGTTATTAATGATATAATGGGAGATGTCATATTAATAATACTTAAACATTGCAAAAATATATCAGATTTATTTAAAAATTCAAATATGGACCAATCTATATAATAATATTTTTCTTTAAATTCATTATTCATTTTAATTTCATTCCAAATATCTAAAATATTTTTATAATCTGAAGAATATTTTATATTATCCAGTTTTGTATATGTTTTAAGAAGGGTTTGATTATCTTTTAAAAATTGTTTATCTGTAGTATAATATTTTGAAATTTGTTCAACCATTTTATTAGATAATTCATTGTCATTATTAAAATAATATGAGTAAATAGAATTAGATGAACTATCAACTGTTTTTATTAACTCTAAATCGTCTACAATATTTTTATTTAATTGTACTTTATCATTATTATAATGAATTGGTAATTTAAAATAATCTTCATACATTTTATTATATTTTTATTAAGAAATATAATAAAATAATTCAACGAATTTACTATTACTATTATATCGAAATTACTATTTACTATACATTGTTTAAATATTTATAATTTATTTATGTTAATAAAATAGTATTTACATTTTCAGGTAATTCTTTAATTTCACATGCATAATGTGTTTCAATTTCTTTGACTTTAGTAACATCTCTTTTTGTAATAAAATTTATTCCTACACCTTTTCTTCCCCATCTTCCACTTCTTCCAATTCTATGTAAATAATTGTGAATACATTTAGGTAAATCAAAATTAATAACAACATTAACTTGTTGAATATCAATACCTCTTGAGGTAACATTAGATGAAATTAAGATACGAGTTTTTCCAGATTTAAAATCATTAAATGATTGTTCACGATCTTGTTTATTCATACTGCTATGAATACAACATACAGAAAAGCCATCTTCCCCCATTGCCTCATATAAATCAGTAACTCGTTTTTTACTATTACAATAAATAATACACTGTGTAAGTGATATAAAAGAAAATATATCTTTTAAGGTAACATATTTTTGTCTATCATCATCTATAGCAACATAATATTGAGAAATACCTTCAAGAGTTAACATTTCAGATTTAACACATATTTTAACTGGATCAATCATTATTTTATCAATAATTGGTAAAATATTATCTGGAATAGTTGCACTAAATAATGCTACTTGAATATCCGTATTAAAATATTGAAAAATATTATATATTTGGTCTTTAAAACCAACAGACAACATTTCATCTGCTTCATCAATAACTACAAGTTTAATATGTGAAGATGATATTTTTTTACGATGCATCATATCATAAACGCGACCAGGACATCCACAAATAATATGTGGAATATTTTTATTTGAAAAACTATTTATATTTTCAAAATCTGAACCACCAAATATAGTTTTTATGCGTAATCCTTTCATTAAAGAGCTTAAATTTGTTAGTACATCAAATGTTTGTAGTGCAAGTTCTTTTGTTGGAGATAAAATTAATACTTGAATATTATTATTTGTAATATCAACATTTTGTAGTGCACCAATAGAAAATGTTGCTGTTTTTCCTGTTCCGGATTGTGCTTGTGCAATAATATCTTTTTTTTTTAAAATTGGATTAATTGCTTTTTTTTGAATAGGACTTGGGTTATCATAACCACATGCATAAATACCTCTTAATAAAAGTGGATTAATATCTAATTCATCCCATGAATTTATTTCATTTGTGTAATCATTATTTGTAGATAAGGACATTATACAATAATAATATTTATTATATTTAAGTGTATTTAAAATTATTAATATATTTAAAAAAAATTGATATAAATGTTTTTTAAGTATAAAATATTATAGTAATTATGGCATATACATTAGCAAATTTCAATAATATTATAATGAATGGGTTTAATTATACTTTACCTCAAGATACATTAAACATAATTAATAAATTGGCACATGAAGTAGGATCACCTAATTATGTAAAAACGCCTATTTTTAATAAAAAAAAAGAACCTGAAATTATAAATACAAATATTAAAAAAAATAAAAGTAGCGAAATAGTACAAAATAATGATTGGGAGGCTATACGAAATTTTAAAACTACTAAAATAGAAAAAAAAGATGGTGTAAATGCTAAAATAGATATAATTAGGTCTCACTTAAATAAATTAACTGATAAAAATTATTTAGATATTAGGACAAAAATTTTAAATATAATTGATGAATTAAATGAAGAAGAAACTAAAATAGTAGGTGTTATTTTATTTGAAATAGCGTCGACAAATAGGTTTTATTCAAAAATGTATGCAGATTTATACTCTGAAATGATAATTAAATATGAAATTATGAAAGAAGGACTCGAAGAAAATTTAAATAAATTTTATAATGTATTTGATAATATTGAATATGTAGATCCTTCTGTTGATTATGACAGATTTTGTAAAATAAATAAAGATAATGAAAAAAGAAAAGCATTATCTTCATTCTTTTTAAACTTAATGTTAAATGAAATAATTGCAAAAGATAAAATAATTTGTATTATAATAAATTTATTGAAAATTATTTACACATTTATTTCAGAAGAAAATAAAAAAAATGAAGTTGATGAACTTACCGAAAATGTTTTAATTTTATTTAAAATGGATATTTGTAAAAGTAATAAAATAGTTATTGAAGGTTATACTATTATAGAAATAATTCAAAAAATAGCTAGTAGTAAAGTAAAGGATTATAAAAGTTTAACAAATAAAACAATATTTAAATTTATGGATATGATAGAAGCATAATATATTTATTATATTCAATATTTATTATATTCATTAAATTATACATTTAAAAATAATATTACTACATACATAATACATAATGTCAGAAAAAGAAAATATTAATTTTTTTTTATTTGAAACCGAGCGTGAAAATGAAAGTATTGATTTGTCTGAATTATTAATACAATTAAATAATTGTAGTAATACTAATTTTGAAAAACCATATTTATTAAAATATACAGTTAAAGAATTACTTTTAATTTCAGAATATTATGGTTTATCTAAAAATTTAAAAACAAATAAATCTAATAAAGAAGAGATTATAAATATATTAATTGAATTTGAAAATAATGTAATGAATAAGGAAATTGTATTAAAAAGGAAAAAAATATGGTTTTATATAAATGAATTAAAAAAAGACAAATTAATGAAAAAATATATATTATGGTAATAAATTATTAAATAAATAATATTTTAATAATTTATAATTAATGGTATTATCAAAAATAAATGATGATATAAGTTATCCTGAATTAAAAAGCGTTGATAGAGGAGATATGCAAATGGAGGCAAATTTATTTCAATTGGAAATATTAGGGGTAGATATTATAATTGCAGTTGGAAATGCAAAAAATACATTTGAAGATAAAAATATTCTTTTTTTTCCAATTTATTTAGTTAAACATAATAATAAAGTTATACAAATTGGAGTATATGAAATAAAAGCATCTAATTATATAAATTATTTGGATGATTATAATAATTTAGATATTGAAAAAATAGATGAACCATTAATATATAATTTTGTTACATCGGGTATGTTAAATAAATTAAGATTAGTACCTGAAGTACCTTTAATGAAAACATCTAATGCAAAAGAAGATGAAGAAGAGGGCGAAATATTTGAAAGTGACGAAGAAAAAGAGCAAGCATTAGAAGAGAGAAAATTTATAGAGGTGTATGATATACCTGAAGAAAGAAAAGATATATTTATTTTAACAAAAGGTGTACCAATACCACCACAATTAAATGAAGAAACATTTCAAATTGCAAAAGATTATAGAGAAAAATATCATGAAGGTCCTAATGATATGTGGATTCATAAATTTATGAAAAATACAAATTATTCAATAACTGATAATGAAGGCGGAGGAGATTGTTTATTTGCTACAATTAGAGATGCATTTTCTAGTATTGCACAACAAACATCTGTAAATAAACTTAGAAAAAAATTATCTGAAGAAGTAACTGAACCTGTATTTAATGGATATAAGGAACATTATGATATGTATAATTCTTCAATTATATCTGATACAAATAAAATTAAAGAATTAGAAGCTGAATATATTTCTATTAAAAAAAAATTTAATGATACATTAGATCGTAATGAAAAAAAAATATTTTTAGAAAATGCAAAAAAGGTAAAAGCAGAACATGATAAATTAGTAGAAGAAAAAAAAATATCTACAGAAATTGCTAAAGAATATAAATTTATGAAAGGTATAGACACCTTAGAAAAATTTAAAGGAAAGATTAAAAAGTGTGATTTTTGGGCAGATACATGGGCAATATCTACACTTGAAAGAGTTTTAAATATAAAATTTATATTATTATCTAGTGATTCATATAAAAATGGAGATATATCAAATGTATTACAATGTGGGCAATTAAATGATGAAATCTTACAAAATAAAGGTATATTTACACCTGAATTTTATATTATTGTGGAACATACAGGTAATCATTATAAAACAATAAGTTACAAAAAGAAAATGATATATAAATTTACAGAGATACCTTATGATATTAAAAAAATGATATCTGATAAGTGTTTAGAAAAAAATGCAGGCCCATTTGCATTAATTCCTGATTTTCAAAAATTTAAAGCGTCTCAACAAAAAACGGTAATTAAAGAAGCTAATTATGAAGATTTAAGTGAAAGTAAACTAAAAGGATTATATAATGATGATATTGTGTTTGTTTTTTATTCAAAATCAAATGATAAACCACTTCCAGGTAAAGGTGCTGGAGAGAAAATACCTAATGATAAGTTAAAAGAATTTACTCAATTAGCAACATTTCCTCAATGGCGTAGAAAATTGTCTAATGATTGGATTACAACATTTACATTAGATAATCATAAATGGGCTTCTGTAGAGCATTATTATCAAGCGTCTAAATTTAAAAAAAATAATCCTGAGTTTTATTTAAGTTTCTCTCTAGATTCAGGAACAGATTTATCAAAAGATGTTGAATTAGCAAAAATAGCAGGAAGTAAATCGGGTAAATTAAAAAAAGAAGTATTAAGACCATCACAAGTTGAGATTGATCCTGATTTTTTTGATAAAAGATATAAACAAGAGATGTATGCAGGACAATATGCTAAATTTACACAAAATGAAGAACTAAAAAAAATATTAATATCTACAAATGATGCAAAACTTACACACTATGTACGGGGAAGTCCTGCTGAATTAGTTGAAGATTTAATGCTAATTCGTGATAAAATAGTAAAAAATGAATTATAATATTTTTATATTAATTATACAATAAATTTCATAACTTGTGAAAAAAGTGTAATACAATTATATCCTTAAACAATTAGTTCCTAGTGGATTCATTTTAGGTGTTATACCATTTGGACAACAACCATAAATTGTTCCCGAACATCCACCAACAGGATTTACAGGTTTAATAATACTTACATGATTTAAAATAATAAATAAAAATAGAATACTTATTAGAATAATTATTATTGTAATATTATCCATAATAATATATTACAATAAAATAATAAACTGTGTAATTATATTTTTTCAAATGCTTATTTTTTATGACAAACAATTTTGATCATTTAAACATGATATCGTTTAAGTATTTTCATTTATTTTTTATTAATAAATTTTATGAAAAATTAATCTAATATAATATATAATGGATGATTATCTTTATCATGGCACATCATCCATATATATACCAATTATATATAGAGATGGATTAAGTGGTAAATATCCTGACAAGTTGTATACACAATTAAAATTATTTTTTGAACTTGCAGATCCCAAAATAAAAAATATTCATGAAAGCGTTTTTACATATATTGAATCATTTTTTATTAGACAAGATAATATTAGAAAAAATCCAAATGATATACAAATATATTTAGCTGTACTTGATACTGCAGAACAATATTCAAACCTTAATAGAATAAATGGTGAAGGACCGGGGCTTATACTAAGAATAATTGATGAATCATATGATTATATTATATCGAATAATCCAAAACTAAAAAATGAGTTAGACGAATTATTGTATTATTTTGGATTTATTCCACTACATAATAGAATTAAAGTACCAGTTGGTGTTATATTAGCAGTTCGAAAACAAGATTTAATTGATAGTCTAACTGAGTTTTCTGAAGATTATAAAAATGATATGAAAGATTTTACTGAAACACATGATGTATTAGCTTGGCCACATCCAATTGATACAAATTTAATATATATTTATAATAAAGATACAGAAACTTATTTTAAAATAAATTCTACAGAAGGTAAAAAATATATGCAAAGTATTACGAAACTAAAAATAATTGGTGGAAGCAAAAATAAAAAATCAAAAAAATCAAACAAATCAAACAAATCAAACAAATCAAACAAATCAAACAAATCAAACAAATCAAACAAATCAAACAAATCAAACAAATCAAACAAATCAAACAAATTAAACAAATCAAACAAATCAAACAAATCAAACAAATCAAACAAATCAAAAAAATCAAAAAAATCAAACAAATCAAACAAATTAAACAAATTAAACAAAAATAAAAAATAAAAATGAAAAATACAAACTCTCTCACAAAATGTATAAATTAATTATTAATATGCGTATATTTGTTTAATATTGTATAGCGTTAAATTTGTAGTTGTATCATTACCATTTTGTTGACCATGTAAAATAAATTGACAATCTGAATTATCATAATAATTTTTTGCAGCACTTAATAAAGGTCCATCATTACCCCATGTATCGCCAACATAACCTGCTAAAGAAGTTAAATATTTTCCTACATATTGTTTTGCATATGTAACTTTACCTACAGCATAAGTAATTAACCCATTTGGTATTGGTCCAACTATATTTTGTACAGGAAGATATGTTGTTAAATACTTTGTGTATATATATGGAGAACCACTTATTATACAAACTTGATAGCCTTGTAAATTATAACTCATTAATAATATTCTTGTATAATCAACAAAATAATTTTGAAGCGTAGATTCCCAATATTGTTCAATATATGGATCTTGGTTTGAGTTATATATTTCAAATGCCATTAAAAATGCTGTTGTATCATTGTTTGCTAATTTTGTATTTTGCACACTGGAATATACTTCCCATGTAGGATATATAGTTGAATTAACCATACCAATACTATATAAATATTGGGAAACAGATTCGTGATATGGTGATACACCATCAATATATCCTTTCATTAAAGTACCATCAAAATCAGACATATATTTATCTCTAAGTATTATTTGTTTTACTGGTATAGATTCATTAATTTCTATTGTACTTTTAGTTGTATTTGGATTTTCTAATAAAAAATCATTAATATTTACTTGTAATGCATCATATGCAGATATTTTTGAACTTTGTTCATCAGAACCAGTACCTTGTGCTGTACATGAAAAGGTTTGACTAATATTATCAGCTGTTTGTATTAATACATTTGCACTACTTGTACAGGTCCATTGAATATATGACACAAGTTCGGGAACAGTTATTTGATACATAAATTGTATATTAAAATTAACATTTATGCTGTAAGTATATTTAATATTATTTATTTGAATACTATAAGTTAATGTACCTATATTAGTTGTATTTTCATCACCTAATTTATTTGCACTAAAACTAATAGATGAGTATTCAGTATTAGGAGTGTACTGAAAAAAGGACATATTTTTTACCATTAATCCATAATAATCAAATTGTTTCCAATTATTTTTATACACATTATCATATTGATTTATAATTTGTATAGTATTTTCATTATAAGGGTTATAATTTTCAATATTATTTGTATATATATTATTATCAATTATTTCACCCGATTGCTTAATTATAACTGCAGCGGTTTGATTTGTACTTTGTTGATAAAAAGTATAATTACCAGGAGTTTTTGGTAATAATAAATTATTACTCCAATAATTATTTTCATAAACTCCTATAATTTCATTTGTATCATTATTTATTACAAAATATCCATTAAACAATATATCTCCACTATTAATTGTATTTCCTTGTACAATATTATTATCAATAGAAGTAATATTAATAGAATACCAATTTAATTTACTCATTATATAATAAATATTTATAATAAATTATTCAAAAAAATAAAATATAGTAAAAATAAATAAAATACTAATATAATAATGAAATTATCTAAAAATAGTAATTTTCTAATGTCATATTTTATGAAACATAATTTTATAATTCATAATCCATTAAACATAAAAATACAAAAAATAATTATGCAGTTATATTATGATATATTAGATTCATATACTTATATTACAAATATTAAAAAAATAAGTAATTATAATGTAAGTATAACAAAAATAAAATATGTAAATCAAATACCTAAACCTAATACATTTAATACAAGTGCATTTCCTGAAAATATATTAAAAACAATAGATAACATTTCTTCAGAATTCATTCAGTATAATTTTTCTCTCTTTAACAAAGATATAACACTATATTTTATATGTGAAAAAAATAATACAAATATAAAAATAGATGTTTTTAATAAATATGTAGATGCAATATTAATGTGGATGTATATTTTAAATAAGTATTCGGTAAAAAAATGTTCCAAAAAATTTACGGTTTATTTTTATTTTACATCTTTAGAAAAACGATTACCTAAATCAAATATAAGTACATTAAATGAAAATCATGTAAATACTGCATTTACAAGGACATGTCAAATAAATTCAGAAATAGTAATATTTAGAAAAGAAGAATGGTTTAAAGTATTTATTCATGAAACATTTCATAATTTTGGATTAGATTTTTCTGAAAATATGGTTGATGAATGTAAAAATTTTATTTTAAATATTTTTCCAATAAAATCAGATGTAAATTTATATGAAGCATACACTGAATGTTGGGCTGAAATAATAAATGCAGTATTTTGTAGTTTTATTTCATTAAATGACAAACAAAATATTAATATGTTTCTCTCAAATTATGAATTATTTATTAATTTTGAGAGAACATATAGTTTTTTTCAACTTGTAAAAACACTTGATTTTATGGGGTTAAAATATAAAGATTTGTATTCACAAAATATGAAAAGTAAATTATTAAGAGATACACTTTATAAAGAAGATACAAATGTATTATCATATTATATAATTAAAACAATATTAATAAATAATTATGAAGGATTTTTGTCATGGTGTAATAATAATAATATTTCTCTCTTGCAATTTAATAATACAACTATAAAAAAAAGAGATTTTTGTAAGTTTATAGAGAGAAATTATAAAATTAATTCTATGAATAATGGTATAAAAATAGCTGAACAATATTTAAGTTATTTAAAATCAATGAATAAAACTGTACATAATTTATATGTAATAAATAATTTAAGAATGACTATATGTGAATTAAATTAATATAAAATTAAAATATAGAATATTTTTAATTTTTTGAATGACATTTGCAATATTCTGAACCAGGTAAACTTTCTCTCTTACATTTATTTCCTAACTTAGTTTCTTTAGAGCAAATATATTTATAACAACTATTACCAATATATTTTTTATTAGATTTCCATTCTTTACTTGCATCATCAAAATCAATATCTACACTATATGGAACATTATTTTCATATTTAGATTGGCTTCTAGTCTGTACCATTTTTAAAATATATTAAATCAATAATAAAATATAATAAACCTTGTAGTATATAAAGTATTTCATTTTTTTTGTAAATAATAATGAAAATATATAATTTTTATAGATTTATATTTATAAATGTACAAAAATATATAAAAGTATTTAAATATTATATAAATAAATGAATTTTAGTAAATTAGATCTATATAAAAATAAATATGATAGAGAAACATTAAAAAAAAATATATATGCATTAAAATTAATCGATATTTTAAAAACACAAACAATTGATCATACTTTTGCAGTAAGATATATTTTAAATACTAAATATCAGCTTCACGCAGATGATATGAAAATAACCCCAAAAATGGTTATACACTATCAGCCTCACATTAAAAATCATATTTTAAGAAGTACATTAATAATGTATGATTCAGATGATGATAGTATAGAAGATTTTGAAACTATATCCAAAAAATAAGTATTTTACAAAATATATATTAAAAAATATATATTTTATCATTATTTAAAATATTATTATAATTTATCCTTTTTTATTTATTTTTAATTTTTTAATTGTATTATTTAAACAACAGTTGCTACAACAGCTTGACCAGCCTTAGCAAAATGAGGACTCATATATCTTTGAAGATTGAAGTAAGTAAGCTCATCAGTCTTCTTAAGCTTTAGCAAAGCAGCAAGCTTGGAATCAGGATTGATCTTACGGCCATTTTCCTTATCTTGAAGATTGTTGGTTCTGATATACTTATTAATATCACGAGTTACTTCAGTTCTTGCCATTTCAGATCCACTTGGCTTATCAAGAAACTTTGCAAGCTCATCAGAGATTCTTGTTGGCTTGACAAATCCTGATGGAGCGCGATTACTGCCCTTACGCTTCTTCTTACTTTGAATCTTTTGGGCAGCCTTTAGCTCCTTGGCCCACTTCTTTTCAAGAATACGATACTCAGCCTTTAAAGATGAGATTGCTACACTAATTTGTTGCAACTTAGAAATAAATTCAGATGATTGTTCAGTAATTGGCACTTCAAGCTCAACAACTTCCTCTGAAGAAGAAACAGGATCAACAGATGTGGATGTAGGGGTGGTTTCAACAGTAGCCTTAGGTGCCTTAGGCTTTCTAACAGGCTTAGAAACTACAACATCAGGAACAGATGAAGTAGATAGAGTTTGTGGTTGTTCGGTAACAGAATTAACAGAAACAACTTGTTCAACATTGGAAACAGATTTAGTGGTCTTAGTTCTTGGCATCTTATTATAATATATCTAAATAAATACTTTTTAAGTGATTTAACGCAAATATTATATATTGTTATGATAGTATGGTAATCGTCCTTTTATTTATATTTTTTTTAAAATAAAAAATAAAAATAACAATAAAAATAAAAAATAACAATAAAAATAAAAAAATAATAATAAAAAAAATAATTTTAAAAATAATTAAATGATTGATAAAGCCAAGGCAATGATAAAGCGGCGCTTTCATTTACTAAAGTTAATGCACCAAGTACATAATATGAACCTAAAGATTTACTATCTTTATCTACACCTGAATTAACTAGATTTTCTAATACTTCTAATATAACTTTTTTTACATTATTTATATTTGGTTCATAATTAATATATGGAATACTTAAATTTCTAAATGGATCTCCAAATTGTGGACAAATATTTAGTTTAGTCTCTATTGATAGCTGTGCTCTGTAATTCCAAATATCAGCTAATTCTCTCACATATTTTAATAGTTTAAATCTATTCAAAGAGAGAAACCATTGAGGATTACTATAATTTCCTAAAGAATCAATTTTTTGAAATAATGATAATGCTCTTAATTCAATTGCCTTTTCACTTGAAACATTTAAAGTATCATCTTCTATATTTAAATTAATTTTTAAATTTAATGCTTTACTTAGTCTTATTAATGATTTAATATTTTTTAAAACATTATTTGAAATTATATTTCGATTATAAGGATTTAGAGGTTCTTTTTCACTTTTATTTATTAAATTGTAGAGAGAACTTATATTAAATCCATAAATAAAATTATCAGTATCTTTATAGCTAATAAAATTATCAAATGATAATTCATTCCATGTTTCTAAAGTCATAAAATCACATACATTTGTACATAAATTTCTATTTTTATATGCAGGGCCATGCAATTTATTATATTTTCTTTGAATATTACCTCTTACGATTTTTTGAATTTTAATAATATATGATGATAAATGTAAATAAATAAAAATTCTATATAATAATTCTTTTTTATTTCCTGACATTTTTAATTTATAGTATTTTACAAATGTTTTGAGTTGATTTATATTATAATTGTAATTAACAAGTTTTTTGTAATTTGTAATTGTAGGAATATTTAAAATTTCATCTTCTATTTTTTGTTTATTAATAGAATTATTAAATATATCACATTCGCATTTTGCATAAATTAGTTTCATATAATCTTCAACTGATGCACTTGTTAAAGTATTTATATTTTTTAATGGAGACATATATATTATAATTATATATTTTCTTTTTGAATAGTTTTTATAATTATAATATTTTTTTTTGCTTGTATATGGGTTAAAAAATATTATTTAGATTTGATTTTATATTATAAAAAAAAATTGATTTAAAGATATGCTTAATATATATAGTATACTACAGCAATAAAATGACAGAATCAATCATCGACGGTACTAATATTGACACAAGTGTATTTTCATATTCAGCTCCTAAAGCACATGCGTCAGGAGGAAAAGTTGTTAATTTATATAATAAATATTTTAAGGAATCTCTTACTATTTCAACACCACTTATTTTAACATGGGGTGCACAAGAAGGACAAGATCAAATGAAAAATCCTACAGGAAAATATACTATGAGTCTTCAATTTCCTACTTCTGAATATTCTAATCCTGATTTGGATGCATTCCTTAAGTCTATTCGTGCTTTAGAAAATAAAGTAAAAACAGATGCCATGACATATTCAAAAGAATGGTTTGGAAAAACTATTACAAGTATGGAGGTAATGGAAGAAAAATTTAATGTTATGCTTAGATATCCTAAAATCAAAAATTCTAACGAATCGGATTTAAATAAGCCTCCTACTTTAACCGTTAAGATCCCTTGTTGGAATGGAACATGGCAATCAGAAATTTATGATGATGATGGTGTTCCTTTATATGTTAATGGAAAAGTAAATACTCATTTATCTCCATTAGAATATCTTAAACCAAAGTCACATGTTATTTGTCTTATTCAATGTGGTGGTCTTTGGTTTGTTAATGGAAAGGTTTCTATTACATGGAATTTAAAACAAGCAATGGTTCAAAAGCCAAAGGCAATTATGGAAGGTGTTTGTTTCCTTAAACCAAAAGTTCAAGATAAGCAAAGATTACAATTATTACCACCAGTTGAGGACGAGTTTATTGAATCATCTGTTAATATTACAGATGTAAATGATAGTGATGATGACGAAGAAGTTTCACAAGTATCTCAATCATATTCTTCTGTACAACCTACTAGTCCATTAGTTCAAGAATCAGTACAGGTACAAGTGCAAGTGCCACAACAAATTATGATTGAAGAAACCAAGAAGAAGAAGGTTGTAAGAAAGGTTAAATCTGATGCATAAATAAATATAAAATAATAAATAATAAAAATAAATATAATAATAATAATAATAAAAATAATAATAATAATAAATAAAAATAATAATAAATAAAAATAATAATAATAATAAAAAATATAAAAATATTTTTTTTGTAAATATTTTTATACAATAATAATTTCAAATACTTATATGATTGTCAATTTAACAATAATATCAGCTTTATCAGATATATCATAAATATCATCATTTTTAATTTTTGTTAATCCTTTATTTTTTATTTTATAGTATTGTTCAATTTTCATATATAACTCACTTATGGGAATATTAAATTCGGTTTCTCCTATATTTACACTTATATTTGCATTATTAGTTATTAAATTTTGTAATTCAGTATAAAATATTTGTTTATCAATATAAATATTATTATCATCATCTATTATTATATTTTGTGGAAGTTCAGGATCACACATAACTAGTATTTCACAATTAGAACCATCAAAATATACTTCATTATACCATAATGGTACTAAATATAATTTATTTTCAACATATAATTTATACAAGTTATTATTTAATATATCGTTAATACTTGGATTTAATTTATATAATAAAACATTATCATATTTTTTTAACACTATATTTTTTATTTCATCTAAAATATTTTCATTTAAATGAAGTATTGAATGATATTTAGAGAGAAACGAATAAATATTAAGACAAGTATTTTTATCTAAATCCTCAAATAATTTAACCGTTATTTTTTTACAACCTAAAACAATTTCTTTAATTATTGTTGATATTATTTCACTATATTTTCCTTGTAATATACCTTTAATAAATATTTGTAAAATATCAACATATTCATAATTATAATTTAAATTATCCTCAAAGTAATTATCTTCTTTAAAATCACATTCATTACAATATTGTAATAAATAATGATATGCTTCATTTATTTTTTGAAATTTATGATTGTATTCACTTATATTATCATTTTTATCAGGATGATATTTTAATGCCATTTTATGATACTTTTTCTTTAAGTATTTTAAATTTATTTTATATAGAATATCATAATTATCTAATTCTGAAATATTTATTTCAAGTATATTTAATGCTGTTTTATAATCCATTTTATTCAAATAAATCATAAACTTTAAGTAATAAAATCTTTTTTTTATTTTATATTTTTTATTTTATATTTTACAAAATGCAATAAAATAAATATAATTCTAACAATCATTTTCTAATTTATGTATTATTTTTATTAAATTAAAAAAATATTTTTCTAAATGATATATTGGACGATAATTATTATTATAATATTTAAAAAAATTAAATGTTTGTATTAAAATTATTGATAAATGGTCTTGCGTTATTATTTTTTGTTCTACAAGTGAATAAATAATATACCATAAACAATCTGTTATATCTAAATTATAAATAAAAATATCATATAATATATCTCTAAATTTTAAAAATTGTATGTCATTTACATTTATTATATTATGTATTATTTTATTACAGATTATTTTATATTGTAGCATTAAATTTTCATTATAAATATGCATCATTTTTATATTAGTTATGTTTTCAAGTTTTATTTTATTGGGTAACTTTTTTTTTAAACACCTTACATAAGATATTTTATTTGGTCTTGGAATATTTATAACTTTACAACAATTTAATATATTGTCAGGAATAAAACTTAATTTATCTGTTAACAATATAAATTTTAAATCTATTGAAGTATTTTTTTGCATATAACTATAAAAATTATCAAGTAGTTCACTATATATTTCATTAAAATATTTACATACAATAATACCTGTTTTATCTATTTTAGCTGATACTATATCTACTATATTTTGATATATTTCATGCCATAATAATTTTGAATTACATCCTAATAAAGACATATCTACTTCGTAATGAATATTACTTATTTTAAAAAAAAATTGTTGTTTATTATATGTTATATTAATTTTTTTTTCATATTTTAAATCATTTGGACAATATTTTTTAATTATTTTTAACATTTGTGTATATTTACCTACACCACTTGGTCCAAACAAAATTAAGTTTTTTAATTCACCTATTTTTTTAGGAAATGTATTATATATTTTATTTAAATTCGGATGTAAATCTTCTCTTTGATTTTCAGTTATATATTCTTCAAATAAAGTTTCATAAAATTTCATTTATATATATTTTGGTATTTCTTTATTATTATTTTTATTTCTTTATTATTATTTTTATTTCTTTATTATTATTATCTTTATTTCATTATTTATTTAATATTATAAACTTAAATATATATTTATTTAACTAATATACATAATATGAATGTTATTATGAACATAGAACAATATGATAATAAAAATATTTTTTTTTGTGAATCAATTAAAAATAATGTAATACATGCGGGAAATTTTATAAAAATATTATATTCTACATCTTATTTTAATTTAAATGGAATATATTTACTTATTAAATTAAATAATATTAAATGTGAAAAGTATTATAATAAATATAAATGTATATTTGATATAAATACATATAAAACCCTTGTACATAATTTAAAAGTAATTGAAGAAAACATATTATATAAAATTAATTTAAAACATAAAATACCGCAATATAAATTGTATGAACAGTTAAAATATGGTATGATAAAATTATATAATGAAGTTAATAATACAGATATATGTTTTGTTTTAAAAATATCTGGCATTTGGGAAACAGAAATTAATTATGGATTAACTTTTAAATTTATTCATATAAAATAATAAATAGTATTAACCATCTGTAACAAAATTATTAAGTATTATGTATAAATATCTAGAAGCCATAACTAACAATAATACTATCAAATAATTAAATCCTGCTAATGATTTTGATTTTGTAAACTCACCATTATTATCTATAAATTTAAGTTTAAATATACTAAATATTTGAATCATTAATAATAAATTTGTAATTTGAGTTAATACAAAATATGTATTTAATACATGTTGACTAATAATTACACCATTATAATTAATAACTAAAAATAATAAAAACCCTAATATACCTAATGTTAAAAAATATGGGCCCGACATAACTAAAGTTTTTAAAATTAACATAACATTTATATTATTTGGTTTGTTTACATTTGTATTTAAATTACTTACAAATATTATAAATATTATCAATAACATAGCTAAAATTAATACTACATATTCAGATATTAAAGAACCATATAAAGTTTGACCAGTTGTTGATAATGTAACTATCCATAATATAGTTGCTACACATATTAATGCTTCATAAATAGAAAAAGATTTAATATAATAATTTATCAAAGCCAAATTGTTCATATATATTATTATTATATTATATTATGGTATATTATATTATGATATATTATATGTTTCATTTATCCATTTTTTTATAATATTTACATCACATGATTTATAATTGTCTTTGAAATCATTTAAATTAAAAAATTGTGGTTTTTTCATTTTAGTTGTTTTATAAAAAATATAAGGACCTTTGGGACCATTTCGTAAAGTTATATTTTTACTAATTTCTCTAATATATGTTGTATTTTCTTTAATAATATATGGCATAATTTCTTCAAAAGTTATATTTTCAATTGGTCTATTTCCTAATTCTTTTAAAGAAATATTTGTATTATTTATACATACATAAAGACCATATTTTCCTTTTTTTAATATAACATCATTATCTTCATATTTTCCTAAATTATATTGTTTCTTTTTTGCATTAATATCTATTATATCTTCTGCATTATATTCACCATTTTGTATTTTATTAAAATCTATATCTTGTTTTATAGCTTTAAATGTGGTTTCTTCTGTTCCATTTATATTTTCAAAACATTTTAATACAGGTCCATATTTACCAATTATATAAGTATTATTTTCATCAATTTGTATTTCTGTTTTATTTTCATTTTTTAAATTATCAATTATGTTATCCAATTCTATATTACAATTATTACATAATTCAATAAAATTATATTCACCTTTTGATATTTTATCTAATGTATTTTCCATTTCTTCAGTATAATTATAATTAAATATAGATGATAAATATTTATTTAAAAATTCCATTACAATTATACCAAGCGGTTGTATTATTAATTTATCTTTTTCTTTTCCAAATACTTTTGAAGTTGTTATTTCAAATATATTATCATTTATTAATTCATAATTTTTACATAGTATTTCTTTTCCTTTTATACTTTTTTTTTTAACATAGTCTCTTTCTTGTATTTTATCAACTAATGTAGAAAATGTAGATGGTCTACCTATTCCTTTTTCTTCTAATAATTGTACTAATTTTGCTTCAGTATAATGATGTGTTAATCCTTGCAAAGATACTGATGCTACAATTTTTTTATAATTTATTATATCATTTTGTTTTATTGTTTGTAAATATTGATATACTTTATTTTCATATACCTGTTTTTGTGATACTATTGTCCATCCTGAAAAATCCAATTGTTCACTGGTATGTGTAAACCTTGAATTATTATATGCAGATATTTGTGCTGTAACACTATTATAAACTGCTGGTGACATACAACTTTCTAAAGCGTTTTCCCAAATTAGTTTATATAAGTGTTTTTCTTTTAAATTTACTTCTTTTGATGGTTCTAAGAGAGAAATATTAGTAGGTCTTATCGCTTCGTGATTATCTGTTTGTATTTCACAAATAAGTTTATTTAAATTTTGATTTATATATTTATTATTGTTATATTTTCGTAATATAAATTCTTGTACAGAATTTACAAAAACACTACTATATTTTTTATTATTTGTCCTCATATATGTTATATATCCAGCCTCGTATAAATTCTGTGCAATTTGCATTGTTTCTTTAGGTGAAAACCCATAAATGTTACTTGCTGCCTGTTGTAATGTAGATGTAATATAAGGAGATGGTTGTATTTTTATTACTTTTTTAGGTAACGAACATGTATAAATATGATTAAAATTAATAGAATTTTTAAAAAAATCATTAACATCATATTCATCTTCAAATACTTTATTTAACTCAAATGAAATATTTAAATTTGTAAAATATCCTGAAACATTGTATATTTTTCTCTCTTCTAACTTGTTATTATTTTGATAATTATCATAAATAATTTTTAATGCAGGTGTTTGACATCTACCTGCAGAGAGAACTTTTTTTTTACTTGATGAAATAAATTTCCAAAGTAATGGTGTTACTTTAAATCCAACTAATAAATCTAATATTTGTCTTGCTTGTTGTGCATATACAACATTTATATTTATATTTTGTGGATTTAGAATAGCATATTGAATAGCTTTTTCTGTTATTTCATTAAATATTATTCGTTTAGTAGTTAACGGTAAATTAAATTGTTTGCATATATGATAATTAATTGCTTCACCTTCACGATCATTATCACATGCAAGTATAACTTCATCAACATTTTTTATTTTTGTTTTTATTAATTCAATAATTTGCTTTTTAGATTTTATAATTTCATAATTACATTGAAAATTATTATTAATATCAATATTCTGTAAAGATGTTAGTTCTGTAATATGTCCCATTGTCGCGACTACTTCATAAATATTTAAATGATCAAATTCATTTAAATATTGTTCTATTTTTTTACACTTTGAAGGTGATTCAACAATAACTAAATATTTCATTATATTTATTTTACTATATTATTTTTATGTTATTTATTGTTTTATATTGTTTCCATGATATTTGTACATTTGCCTTCTTAGGTTCAATTGGTTTTTCTGCATTTTCATTTAATTTATCTGCTTTTTTTAATGCACTATCAATATATAATTCTTTTAAAATAGTTCCAACTAAAAATGAACCTTCATGTTGGTCTAATTCTTTATCTTCTATTTTTTGTAAAACATCAACAAATTTGTTTAACATATTTATATCAATTTCATCCTTTTTTAATTTATTAAAAATATCAGTATAATAAGTAAACAAAAAATTACATTCATTAATACATTCTTCTGAAATTTTATCATAGTCGTTGTTATATTTATCTTTAATTTTAATCATATTATTAATCTCGCTCCTAAATATATGGCTATGTTTTAATTGTCTTATTAAATCTGTTTGGTCTTCAACATTATTTTCTTTTATCATATTTTGCAATTGTAATCTTTGTTTATCATTCATTTTTATAATATAAGTATTTTATTTTTATTTTTAAATTTAAATCTATTTATATAATAAATGGTTGTACAAAGTTCAAATGTACCAGGATTAGTTTATCCAACTCAACAAGGCATGATTGGAAGTAATCCAAGAGAATCTGCATATTTAAATATGAAAGGTTCTGCAACATCACAAAATAATTTAAATAAAGCAGTCGGTGGTAAAAAATACAAATGTGGAGGTGCAGATACTGTACAAGTACCACAAGTAACTGTATTATATACTCCTACAGGTGGACCTACATCAGATCCAAATTATTTAATTAAACAAAATTCAATTCTTAGTATGCAAAGTGCTAAAAATTCAGAATATGATTCATACGCGTTTACAGGAGGAAAATATACTAATAAAAGAAAATATACTAATAAAAGAAAATATACTAATAAAAGAAAATATACTAATAAAAGAAAATATACTAATAAAAGAAAATATACTAATAAACGAAGAAAATATGTCAATAAATAAAAATTATATAATTTCTATAAATTTCATTTTATTCATTTTATTAATTAATGATGAATATATACTAGATAATGTATTATAAAAATATATAGGTTTTGGATGTTCATTTTTTACTGGATATAATTCTTTTACATCAGGTATTTCTAATGTTTTATTAAATACATTAATATTGTTCCAAAAATCTTCATATTTTACACAGTATATTTTATAATTTCTCTCTTCACTTTGTGTGTAATTATCAAAAAAATCTTCTAACTCATATAAATCTTTATTTTGAAGTAGTACATCGCGTAAATAAATATTTCCATTATTATTACACATAATATGTTGTAAATGTGCTACATTTGGATTATCATTTGAAACACATCTACTATATATTACTTTTAATGGATTTCTATAAATATAAATTACCTTGTAGTTTTTAAGATTATCCTGATCAATTTTAACTTTATTAAACCATTCACCATATACTTCTTCAGTTGTATTATGATTACCTATATATGTTAATTCATTTGGCGGATATCTATCATGTATATGATATACATTTCCAAAATTAGATAAGTAATTAAACAAAATAGTAGATCCACTACCTCCAAAACTACACACATAATAATTCATATCTTTATTAAAATAAGAAGGTTTTGAAATTATTGAGTTATTTTGTACCTTTTTTTTATTTTGTACCTTTGTTTGTTTATTTATTTTTTTTAAAAAATTATACATAT